>WNFR01001462.1_pt1 | contig 56033 bp, 45 predicted proteins | sample 5400221 | NCBI WGS metagenome assembly WNFR01 (sample SAMN13153357, study PRJNA577476) | soil metagenome | isolation source: 40 cm soil under Madrone tree | place: USA:California | collected 2016-06-14
CGAGTGGCGGAGCGCACCGGTAAATAAGTACGCAAATGCGGAGGAACAGGTAAATCGGCTGGGTTACGAATTGATCGCGATGAAGCGTTTGAGTCAGGCCATCGAGGCGTTCAAGCTGAATGTCGCGGCCCATCCGCAGTCAGCGAATGTCTCTGACAGCATCGCTGAGGCCTATCTAATCAGCGGCAATCGAGAATTAGCAATAAGGAATTTCGAGAAGGCCCTGGCGTTGGAGCCAAGTATGAGTTCTGCCATAGAGGCTCTCAAGAAGCTCCGGCGAGAATGAGAAAAACAAAAGCGTCGGTAGTGTCCTAATTTGTAGGGGCGTCCCTCCGTGGGCGCCCCATTCTTGCCGATCTGACACTCAAGGAGGGCGCCCACGGAGGGACGCCCCTACAAATTAGGACACCACTAAAGCGTCACCTTCCTCGCCTATAAGTTGGACATAAGAATGACGGAAGTGAGGGCTGTGAACTCCCCCACTTCCGTCAGTGTATTCATCCGTTGGGATATGGTTAGTTGCCCTGATATCCGTCTGAGTACCCATGCGAGAATGCCTCGCGGAAGTACTGTCTGTAAATCTCTCGATCGCCAAGACGCGAACTGTAGTCTTTCGGCCTTCATTAAATCCCGCGTTTAGGGCTGTCTGGCGAAGATCAAATGAGCCACCATAGTTGCCATAGCCGTCATTGTTGCGACCTCGGCGATACCCTGAGTTGTCGTAGCTCCGGTCGCGACGTCTTTGCTGGTCCCGATAGTCACGATCACGCTGCTGTTGATAGGGATCGTTATACTGGGCTTGAGCCGTCATACTCGATGCGATACCAATCCCAAACAGCAACGAGAATGCGAAAATAGCACTGGCGATTTTGTTTCCTGTGTGACTTGATTTCATTTTTATCCTCCTCCTCCTTCTTCGCTATTGTGTTCGCAAGTCACATGCCGCTATGGAAATGCCGAAGACTTATGGCTATTATGACCTGTATCAGTGCAGCATTCGCACGAAATGGTGTTGGCATAGACGACATTGGAAGAAAAACGAAAATACGGCTCCTATGAGGCCGGAAGGTCCATTCAGGTTGTGAAGAAAGGTCTCCATCGGATCATTAGGACAATGCGTCGCTGCCTGGTGTTGCATTGTCCAGTTTGTGGTCAATCGTCGATCGTGCAGCGCCCCTTTCACATCAAGCATCATTGCCCTTCGTGCCGGGCACTCTTCAAACGTGAAGAAGGATTTTTTGTCGGAGCGATCCTGATCAATGTAGTCACGACGGAACTAACAATTCTGCTGGTGTGTTTCTTTTGGATGCTGGTGATCGGTACTGACTACGAAACAGTTCTTCCCGGACTATTCGTCATAGGCGTCCTGTTTCCCGTAATCTTTTTTCATCACAGTTGGAGCTTTTGGATAGGCTTCGATTATCTCGTCGAGTCATTGCCGAGGCACTTGGACTGAGGTGTTTGGAGTCGAGCAAATGAATCGCTAGCGTTGACCGTCAACCTTTGTTTCGCGGTTTGCGGCCCCTTGGGTTATACTCACGTAAGCTCGCCCGGCCGGATTTTCGGCGCTAAACGTGCCATCAAACCCAACAAGCGCGAAGAAGCAAGGAAGAGTTTCCGAGCGCTGACAGGGAGAGCCCGGTTTTACGTTGTCTTAGGACGATTGACATTAACTTCAGTTGCAGCCGTTGAATGGCTGAATATGGCCAAAGATTAAGAGGAGCTCAAATCCCAAGCTGCACAGCGAGACCCATTTCAGGTTTAGAGAACATTCAGCCGACAGCAGAAAAATTTGACTGCACCAGTAAGCTGAGCGTGCTCCCTGTTGGCAAGTCTGTGCATTTGGCGCGCAGCGGCTAGTCAGGTTTTCTGTTGAAAGTAAGAAATTGCTGTCGTGTTCTGGACGAAATTGGTCCATTCGCGACAAGAATTGCGCGCAGTTTGACGCGCACATTCCCTATAACCCTAAATCCTCCAGCTGAGAATTGGCTTTCACGCCGATTTGATTCCAGTCCCATCAGCTCATTTCGTGGCGAGACGCATAGACGTATCGCAAATTACTCGCAGAGTGCGCGCCTCGCCTCGGGCTTGAAGGCCGCAGCTCTGTATCCCAACAATTCTAATGAACAGTTTGCCAGGTCGTGCGAGGAGCTTTGCTGCAGATCAGATTGCAGTCCCGCACAATAGATCGAGAAGATTCTATTGAGAATGATCTGTGTACTGGCAAAATGTTTGAGGAGACAAAAGCTAGAAAATGGCAAAACAACTAATAGTAAGCGTTAACGGACGCGAAAAGAAAATTGCGATCATCGAAGACGACAAAGTCACTGAGTTTTACATAGAACGAGGAGAGCAACATCAAGGCATCGTCGGCAACATTTACAAGGGGCGCGTTATGCGCGTGTTGCCGGGAATGCAATCCGCCTTTGTTGATATCGGTCTCGAACGCGACGCCTTTCTTTACGTGTCAGACTTTTTTGACGAAGAAGAAGAGTTTGAGCGAATCGTCATCGATAAATCCAAGAAGGGCGCTCCCGATGCCGAACACGTAGCCGCGGAGCAAGTGGCCCTGTCGAGAATTGAACGTGAGCACCGAATCGAGGCGACGCAGGAGCGAGTTGAGCCGCTCCACGAAGAAGAACAAGCCGCCGGTGCAACTGCACAGCCTGATGAGGGTGAGGCCGGACGACGACGGGGCCGGCGGGGCCGGCGTCGCCCACGGTCTGACAGACCGGATGATGGAGCCTCGGCGCCTCCTCCTCCCAGCATAAGATTCGAGATTCCTGACACACCGTTTGTCTCTGGTGATCCGTCAATTAAGCGAATTGTTGACGAAGAAGAGACCGCTGCGGTTAACGGAGAGATGTTCAAGGATGCGAGACTGCAGGAACGGTTATTCGACCAGATTCATGCTGTCGAATTCAATATGGAAGACGACTTCGGCACGGCCGAGGTCGGTTCAGTTCTTCCTCTCAGCGGCCTCGGGGATCCTTCTTTCCAGCGCATTGACGATAGCGATATTTATGTTGATAACGCCGCTCCTGAGATTCATGGACGTCAGCCTCTCGAGGCCCATGTGGAGAGGTTTATAGACGACATCGACGCCGGCATTCAGCGTGGCGCCAGCTTCGAGCGTGTGAGCGACGAGGAAGATACCGAGGAGGATGCCGAAGGGACAGGGCAGGCAGGTCGTCGCACTCGTAAACTGGCGTCATCTCGAGACGAGGAAACTGAAAGCGCGAGGAAATCGCGGCCGGCTCGGGCATCCTCTGGAACTAGAAGCAGCAGCAAGAAGAAGACCTCAAGCAAGAGGAGTCCTACTAAAAAACGCGCGAAAACTCCAGTAGCCTCTGCTGAAGAATCAGACAGCATGGATGCCGCTGGGTATACGGATTCCGACGCACGAGTTATTGAGAGCCCGGTGCGAGGAGAGTTTGCGACAAGGCGCGGTGGCAGAAGACGTCGCCGCCCCAGCAAGAATAAGCCGGCCACAGGAGTAGCAGAGACTGAAGCACAGCAGTCCGCGTCCGAGGCGCCTGAGGAACAGGTCGAGCAACCACCGACGATTGAACTGGCCATGGAACCGGTCGCCGTACCGAAATTGCCGAGCTCCGAAACCGGGCCGCGTCCCAGGCCTCGCGATCAGCGCGATCAGCGTGATCAGCGAGGGTTTCGCGGGCAGTCGCGCCGCGATCGGCAGCAGCCCGCCATTACGGATCTGTTAGACGAAGGACAGGAAATACTGGTCCAAATTGCGAAGGAACCCATTGCCAAGAAGGGCGCCAGGATTACTTCTCACATTGCGCTGCCCGGCCGGTTCCTCGTGTATATGCCTACGGTAGAACACGTGGGGGTTTCGAGAAAAATTGAGTCAGACAGCGAGCGGCACCGGTTACGAAAGTTGATACAGACAATCCGGGCGGAGGAAGACGTGCCCTCCGGTGGATTTATTGTGCGCACCGCAGGAGTTGGCATCAGTGAGGGGGATCTTCGCGAGGACGTGCGTTATCTCGTGCGAACCTGGCTTGATATTCGTGCTGCCGCGGAGAAGGCAAAGGCCCCGGCCCTGGTCCACAAAGATCTGGACCTGGTACAGCGACTGTTGCGCGACCAGTTGTCAGACGACTTCGAATCCATTCGAGTGGACTCCGAAGAGGAGTATCAAGGCATTGTCGAGTTCATAAACCGCATTCAACCCAAATTGGTGAAGCGCGTCAAACTCTACACTCGCGAGCAGCCAATTCTCGAGGCTTATGGCGTGCAGGTGGAGATCGACAAGGCCATCAAACCACGAGTTTGGCTGAGGTCGGGCGGCTATCTCGTTATCAATCAGACGGAAGCTCTGGTGGCCATCGACGTCAACACGGGGAAGTTTGTCGGTCGTGGCAGCGGACGTCTGGAGGATACGATTACCCGCACCAACCTCGAAGCGGTCGACGAAATTGTCAGGCAGATCAGACTGCGGGACCTTGGCGGGATCATCGTACTTGACTTGATCGACATGGAAGAGCGACGCAATCGAACAAAGGTAATGCAGGTGCTGCAGGACGCGCTCCGTAACGATAAATCACCGACGAAGGTGCTTTCCTTCAACGACTTTGGGTTGGTAATTATGACTCGCAAGCGCGTCAAACAGTCGCTGGAAAGAACCCTGTGTTCGCCCTGCGGGTATTGTCAGGGCGGCGGTTTGATCAAATCTCCGCAAACAGTGTGTTACGAGTTGCTTGAAGAAGCGCGGCGACTGGCCAAGGGAATGGATGGAGAGAGCGACAACAAACAGGTGACGCTCCGCATCAATCCGGAGGTGGCGCGCGCTCTGCGTACCACTGAGCGCGACGTAATGGTTGAGATTGAGGACTATCTCGGCCCGATCGATATTACCAGCGATCCAACTATTCACCAGGAACACTTTGATATTGCAGTGATCTGAGCGGTTCCAACGCACTTCGTAAGGATGTAAGCTGGATCTAACGGCCACAAGCCTGTGGCACCAGTCACGGTTTTTTCGTATGGGAAAGTTAGGAAACTTCTGGAAGACGATGCTAGCGGGAGGCGCCGGCGTTGCTGCCCTTGCGGCACTCAATGCGGCGATTAAGCGAGGCGTTCAGGAACCAGACGACAGTGCGCTTGGTGGAGAAGCACATTACTTTCCCTGGAAGCACGGCAGAATATTTTACAAGAAATCAGGCGTAGCCAGTCCCAGAACGCCACTGGTTTTCATCCATGGGATCGGGGCAGGGGCCTCGAGCTTCATGTGGAGAAAAAACTTTGACATCCTCGCCGCGGAGTTTCCTGTCTACGCTTTTGACTTCCTGGGTTTTGGTTTCTCCGATAAACCCGCAGCCGCCCCGTTTTCTGCCGATCTCTACGTGGACCTCATTGCGGATTTCATTCGCGAAGTAGCCGGCGGCCGTGTGAATGTTGTGGCCAGTTCTTTGGGCGCTTCCTATGCCGTACGCGTTGCCGATGAACACCCAGAACTCATCAACTCGATGATCCTCAACGCTCCATCCGGAAATGAGACTTTGAATACGCGGCCGGGGATGGCAGGGGCAGCCTTCTACGGATTGCTCCAATCACCGGTCCTGGGCACGTCGTTCTACAACGTCATGGCCAGCGAACGCAGCATTCGCGACTACGCCACAAGAACCCTGTTCTATGACCACCGTCGCGTAACGGATCGACTGGTTGCCCATCTCTATTCAACGAGTCATCAGGCAGGCGCACAACATGCAATAGCAGCCTTTCTCTCGGGCTATCTGAACACAGACATGAGACCCGCTTTCTCGCGCCTTTCTCAGCCAGTCGTTCTCGTTTGGGGTAAACAGGATTTGAACACACCGCTATCACGAGCAACTGCCCTGTTGCAGCTGAATCCCCGGGCTAGCCTGCAGGTATTCGATTGCTGCCGCATGTTGCCGGAACAGGAATATCCAGAAAAGTTTAATGCGCTGGTGGGTGAGTCGTTTCGCGCGCGCTCCGCTGCGGCTTAACGCTCAGCGATCGATGCTGAAACCTCGCGCTGGTCTGTCGGAATCAATTCAGTTTCGGGTTGAGGCGGGCGGTGTACATGCTGATAAAGAATATCGCGTTGCTGGGGAATAAAACCCGCCTCGCGGATTAGAAACTGCAGCATCTTCTCGTCGGCTCGATTATGAGCACCGGCTGCCGATACGACATTTTCCTCAATCATTATCGAACCCATATCGTTGGCGCCAAAGCGAAGTGCTACTTGACCAAGACGTAACCCTTGCGTCAACCACGACGATTGAAAGTTCTCGATGTTGTCAAGAAACAACCGCGAAACAGCAAGCATGTTTAGATAATCAATACCAGTTGGTTCATCCTTGATCCGCCGTCCCAGCGCTGTGTTCTCCCGCTGGAAAGTCCAGGGAATGAATGCTGTGAACCCTCCGGTTTCGTCCTGCAGATCTCGGATGCGTTGCAGGTGGCGGACTCGATGGACCACGCCGTCGCCCATTCCAAACATCATTGTCGCCGTAGATCTCAACCCGACTCGATGCACAGCGCGCATTACGGCGAGCCATTCATCGGTGGTACATTTCGTGGATACTCGCTTACGTACTTCGTCGTCGAGGATTTCAGCCCCGCCACCAGGAAGGCTGTAAAGCCCAGCTGCCTTTAAGCGCGCCATGATTGTCTCGTAGTCGAGTTTCGAGATCAGATGAATGTTGTGGATCTCTGGTGGTGAAAAGCAGTGCAGTTGAAAAGTAGGATACTTTTCATGCAACGCGCGCAAAAGATCTTCATACCACTCAATGCCGAAATCCGGATGAAGTCCACCTTGCATGAGGACCCCAGTGCCACCCAGTTCAATCGTCTCATCGATCTTGTGGCAGATTTCTTCGAGGGTTCTTACGTAAGTATCCGGCGCGCCCGGACGACGATAGAAGGCGCAAAAAGTGCAGACCACATTGCAAACGTTCGTGTAATTTACGTTTCGATCGATGATGTAGGTGACAATGTTGCCTTTGTGTCTGCGTGCCCGAATCTCATCAGCTGCCACGCCGATCCGGGCGATTTCGTGGGATTCGAGTAGCAGAGCGCAGGCATCGGCCGTCATGCGTTCGCCTGCCAGCACACTATCCAGAATCGATTGAACTGTAGTAGTTGTACTCATGTGATTGTTCAGTCAGAAATACTAAGCTATGGCCCGGTAGTTTTCAAAGGCTTCAATGTTTCAAGCAGCCGGTGTTTATAGGCGAGACGAAAGTACAGATCCAATCCGGCGCGCATGTCTTCATCGAGGTAGAAGCAAATGTTCTCTTTCAAGTATTGTTCGAGTGTATTGCGCGGCAGGCCCAGTAGTGGCAGATAGTAGTCGATTATTTCTTCACTGCGTGCGAGACCTTCATCACGCGCGCCGGCGAAATCGACTCTTGCAGACTTGTTTGCACCTTCATCCCGAACCATCCACATGGCAAAAACAAATCCGAGACCAGTGTGTTCTCGCCAAAGACTGGCCATGTCCCAAACTGTGAGCCCGTCGCGCGGGAAGGTCATCGCCGGATCCCCTATTATTAAAGCGGTATCGTTTTCCTCGAGCATGAGTTGCAGGTTCGGCGACTGAGTGGTCCACCGGGGCTCAAATCCGAAGAACTCACGAAAAATAATCTTTACCAGTGCCGCGGAAGTGCGGGACGATTCATCCAGCGCGACACTGTGAACGTTCTTGAGGTCGTCGTTCCTGGATACCAGGACCACACTGCGCACTTGCTTCTTTGAACCTACGCAGACATCGGGTACCAATGAAATGCCCGAGATACGCTGGTACTCAATGACCGGAACAAGTGCAGCTTCCACATCTGCATTCGCCAATAGTTTGGCGCAGCGAGCAGGCACTGCTTCTACAAGGTTGACTTGTCCGCACCTGGAACCGTGCAAGAAACTCCAGATTAATGGCGCCGTATTGAGGTAACTTGATGCAGCAACCTGTAAACGTGCCGGCGCGCGAGGGCTTGAATTAATGACGATGTCCTCGTTGGGGATAAAATCCTCTTTCTGGAATAAATGCTAACCTTTGGATCATAGCCATGCAAGAGGAGGTCTTGTTTTGCTGGTCGATTGAATTGACATGGTTCTTTACCGCCAATTACTATGCGTCGCCTGATGCCTATTTACGACGTGAGCGTCGCTTTGAGCGACGATATTCCAACTTATCCCGGCGATCCCGGAATAAAAATCAGTATGTGGTCAACTCTCGCGGGTGGTGATCAGGCGAATGTTTCGCAGCTCAACTTCGGCGCTCACACGGGAACACACGTAGATGCTCCAGCTCACTTTCTTGAAGGAGCCGCCGGAGTTGAGTCATTACCTCTGGACATCCTGATTGGGCCGGCCGAGGTCATCGTTGTGCCGAATGGTAGTCTTGTGATCGACGAAGATTTTGTTACGAAGAACTGCGAACCCGCAACGGCTCGCATCCTCTTCAAGACTCGCAACTCAGCTTTTTGGAAAGAACCAGGGCGAGGCTTTCGCACCGACTATACTTATCTTGAACCACGCGCCGCGGCAAAACTGGTTGAGCAAGGAACGAAGCTCGTCGGCATCGACTATCTCTCCGTGGAGGAATTTAAATCGGATGGTTTTAAGACTCACCATGTCCTACTTTCACATGGAGTCGTAATTGTTGAAGGCCTGGATTTGAATGGTGTTTCCGCGGGAAGGTATGAACTGATCTGTCTTCCTTTGAGAATTCGCGGAGGAAGCGGCGACGGTGCACCGGCACGCGCAGTCTTGAGGACCCTCAACTAATGAAGCGGCCAGCAGTATCCGCAAAAAAAGATGACAAGTCGAAATACCGAGAGCGGGTATATGAAATCGTGCGCCGCATCCCGCGCGGGCGGGTTATGACTTACGGCCAAATCGCGGAGCTGCTGGGCGAAGGCTATACGCCAAGAACGGTAGGCTTTGCCATGCATGGCGCTCATGACGCCACGCCCTGGCATCGCGTAATCAATGCGCAAGGCGCCATTTCCACGGGGCGCGTTGTTTTGCCACACGATAAACAGCAACGGCTATTGGAGACTGAGGGCGTGCGCTTTGACAAAACCGGACGATGCGATCTCCAAACGTTCTTATGGATTCCCAAAGATCAGGGACCTGCGGAGGAAGCCTCGCGAAAAGGAGCAAGCTTGTTTAAGAGAAAGTCGTCCCCTAAGGAGACAAAACGATGAGCTCAGATCCCCTTCAAAGAGTTCCTTATGCTGTCAGTCCACCGCGCTACTCTGTCTCTCATCAGATGGTGACTACAGCTTTCGAACTTCCGAACTATCGCCTGGTGCAAAACCTTGGTGTGGTCAGGGGTATCGTTGTGCGTTCGCGAAACGTCTTTGCAACCCTCGGTGCAACGATCCAAACAATCGTCGGTGGCAATATTACGCTCTGGTCCAAACTCTGTGAACAGACTCGCTCGGACGCGTTCGATATCATGATTCAACATGCGACCGAAATCGGAGCTAACGCAGTGATTGGAGCTCGCTATGACACGACTGAACTGTCTACTGGAGTCACGGAAGTATTGGCCTACGGAACTGCCGTCGTTGTCGAACCAACGAGTCCCGGAGAAAGTTACCGTTCATGATCTCCTCGGAACTCACCGAAGACCAACGCAGACGAATTCATGAGGCATTGGATGCAGTTCCATTCGCGAAGCTCCTGGGTCTTGAATTGGACACCATTGAACCGGGCCTCGCGATCATGTCTTTGCGAATCAGGCAGGAATTGAAGCAGCACAGCGGAGTAGTTCACGGCGGTGCGATTGCCTCGCTGATAGATACCGCTATGGCCTTCGCGATTATTCCGTTGCTCGCTGAGGGGGAACGGACGACTACGGTTGATTTGACCATCAACTATCTGCGGCCATTGACCAGCGGACGCGCCACGGCAACCGCGCGGGTCCTTCGTGCCGGGCGGCGTTTGATCGCGCTGTCTGCTGATGTTTCGGACGAACTGTCAAACCCCGCAGCGACGGCACTTAGCACCTATTTGCGTCTGTCCTCGCGCTAGCATCCAGGCAGCAATATTCTCGTAGACAGCCGGCTGTTTATCGATGTAAAATGCGGTTGGCCTTCCGCATGTGCCGTCCCAGCGGTGCAAGCCCACCAGGTTTCGATCTCCCGAGTTCGACAATCGACCCTCCATGTACTCCCTCTACCACTCCCTCCTGGCCCGGCATCCGCGACAACTCACACCTTTTCGCTGTGCGCCCTCCACCATCGCTCAGTTACATCGCTATTTTGAGGAGGTTGTCCTTGAAAACAATTTAGAACCTTTGATTGTTGAATTTTTGCCCACGGTTGCAGAAAGATCCCGTCGCGAGATAAGTCGAGTTCGAAAGCTCGTTCAAGCGGCCAGGAAGGTTTTCCTTTTCGTAACCACTGACGACGCCCTCGCTGATCGGAAACTTACCGCGTCCGAAAATAAAGAGCCCGTCGTGGTCGAGAGAATCGCCAGCGATAACCTGCAAGAGCGACTTGTCGTGATTGTCGACGCTCATTTCTCCGCCCTCCTGGCTTCTACTCCTAACCGAAACGATAATTCTGACCCTACAGGCGATCTCGCTTTTTGGACCTTCGACCCAGAAGTGGTTTCTTCAGCCCTGGAATCCTTCATGGCGCGCGTGTCTTCTGAAGATTCTCTCAAAGCCGACTCCTTTGCAGCAGCGGTCCGCGGCTTGACACGAAAGGCAATCTCCACCGAACTGACTTTGGGGATAACGACAAAGCTTGCGCGTCTGCTTCAGGAACAGGCTGAGCGCGAGGTTGCCGTGAGTCGCATAGCTGCCGCGATTAGAAATTCAATTGAGCTTGATCGCATTCTGCTGACGGCAGCACACGAAGTAGGACGAACGCTCAACGCAAAGTGTTGCGCAGTTCAAGTCGAAGGTCACCTGGTGCGAGAAACTCTGGCGGAGTACTACTATAGCGCGAAAGGTGGTGCCAGCCAGGAAACGAAAATGGAGTTGCTGGCAGACATCGAGCGATTGCGAAGTAATCTGCCGCATTCACCGACGACCTGGGTAGTTGATGGCGACGATGACTTTGACAACCAATGCTCCGCAAAGGCGGCCGTACCGCTTACCTATCAAGGCAATTTTGTGGGCGTGTTGTTAGTGCACTCGGCGGATCCTTCCCACGTTTGGGCTGATAACGAGCTACTGCTTTTGCACACCGTGGCAGATCAACTTACAGTGGCGGTCAATCAAGCTCACATGCAGGAGCAAGCTCTGACAGATGGACTGACCGGCTGCTATAACAGGCGCTCTTTCGAGTTACAGTTGGAACGGGATCTTCATCTGGCGACCCGTATGAGACAGCCGCTGTCTTTGATCATGATGGATCTTGACAGATTCAAGCGCATCAATGATCGGGCTGGGCATGACATCGGGGATGTCGCATTGCGTATCGTCGCTGAAAGTTTGCACGCTGAATTGCGAGCGGTGGACAGCGCTGCCAGGTTTGGTGGTGACGAGTTTGCCATAATTTTACCTCAAGCGGGCGCTGACGGGGCTCTAGTGGTAGCAGAACGGCTGCGCAAGAGAATCGCCGACACCGAAGTTCCTGGCTTTGGCTTGATCACTGCTTCGTTTGGCCTTGCTACTTTTCCCGCTCACGCGTCATCGCGTGACACCTTAGTCGTTGCTGCAGACCGCGCGCTCTACAATTCAAAGCATACTGGCCGCAATCGCGTAAGCCTCCCCATGGAAGAGGGTTGCGAACCCGTTTCCGACACCTTGATTGATCCCGATCCGATTCCGGAAATGGAAAGCCTTGCTGAGACTTTGCTGCGACTCTGAGCAGTACCACTGTTGAATGAAAATCCTGGCTTTCTGTGCTCCGTGTCTTCGTGGTGAAATAGTTTTCGGCGCCCTTATCACCACGGAGACACGGAGAACACGGAGAATGCACTAAACAATCTCAATTTAGGACACTGGTCCCAGACGTTGGCATTTGGAATCTGGGCGATAGATCGCGCATCATAGTGCCCTGCGACTTATTTTCAGGGTGACATATGCCGAGTCGTTCTCCGTTTAGCACATGGATGATATAAAAAAATTCGCCCGCTATTTTCGTCCTTACAAGCTCTCGCTTACGATTGGTATCGCCTGCATTCTGGCGGGCGTGTGCTTTAACCTTTATATCCCACTGATCGTAGGCCAAGCCGTCGACGCCAATTGGAAAGCCGTTACCTGGTCGATGCTTACTATTTCGGCCGCGAAGGTGCTGGCCGCAAGCCTGGTGAGCGGCATCTTTCTTTTTCTACAGCGATGGATACTAATTGGGATTTCTCGAAATATTGAGTACGACTTGCGTCGAGACTTTTACGCTCGCCTCGTCGATCAGCCACTCTCTTTTTTTCACGAGCATCGCACCGGCGATTTAATGGCACGAGCCACGAACGATCTTGCTGCCGTGCGTCAACTTACTGGTCCCATGATCATGTACACGCTGCAGACGGTGTTTGTTGTACTAATCGTTCTGCCGCTAATGCTTATTATCAACTGGTGGCTGACGCTTCTGCTATTTGTGACAATGCCTCTGGTATCTCTGACGGTAAAGTTCTTCGGACAACAGGTTCATGTTCGGTTTGAGAAAATTCAGGACTTCTTCGCCCAGATAACCGCACGAGCGCAGGAAAACTTTACCGGTGTGCGGGTCGTGCGCGCGTACGCACAAGAAGACTCCGAAATAGCGGCTTTCAATCAGTTGAACCAACAGTATGCTGAGCGCAACCTGAGCTTGGTCAGAATCGACGCGATAATGCGTCCTTTAATGCAATTCCTGATCGGCATTGGTTTCGTGTTGATTATCTGGGCTGGTGTACCGCTTGCCGTTCGCGGTGAGATTACCGTAGGCCAGTTTACTGTGTTCAACTTGTATCTCTCTCGTCTGATCTGGCCGCTGATCGCGCTTGGGTATGTCGTCAATCTTTATCAGCGGGGCACCGCCAGTCTGAAACGACTCAATGCCATTCTCAAAATCAAGCCACTGATTACCGATTCTCCCGACGTTAAGAGTCAGCCGCCAATCAGAGGAAAGATCGAATTCAGGAATCTGACGTTTAAATATCATCAGAGTGAAAAGCCTGTCCTTCACCAACTTAATTTGACGATTGCCGAGGGGCAGACCGTGGCTTTTGTGGGTCGGACGGGCAGCGGCAAGTCCACTATTGCGAATCTTGTCCCGCGTCTTATCGAAGCACCGGCAGAGACCGTCTTCATCGACGGCATTTCAGTGCAGAACTATCCTTTGTCGCAACTGCGATCCAGCATCGGATATGTACCCCAGGAGACATTCTTATTCAGCGACACGCTCAAGGGAAACATTGCTTTCGGGGTCGAGAAGAGTGAGCCGGCGGAGGTCGAATGGGCCGCGGAGATCGCCGGCCTAACGGAAGATATTGCGGATTTTCCGGATGGGTTTGAGACGTTGGTGGGCGAACGAGGCATCACCCTGTCGGGCGGACAAAAACAACGGACAGCGATCGCTCGCGCGGTGCTCCGTGAGCCGAAGATTCTTATCCTCGACGATTCTTTATCGTCAGTTGACACCTATACCGAGGAAAAGATCCTGGCCCAGCTGCGTGGTGTGATGCGTGATCGCACAAGCTTAATTGTTTCGCACCGCATTTCCACCGTGCGAGATGCCGACTTGATTTGCGTGCTTGATGAAGGACGAATTATCGAGCAGGGGACTCACGATGAACTGCTCGCCCTCCAAGGCGAGTATGCTGATCTGTATGAACGACAATTACTCGAAGAAGAGCTTGCAGCAACCTGAGCACCGCTTGCGATTTCAAGCCCAGGATGAATAAGAAACCAGATTGAGACATCGATGTCCACGGCCGCCAAACAGTTCCACGAAGAAGAAGCAATCGGAAAGACTTACGACTTTCAGATTGCACGCAGACTCCTGAAATATCTAAAGCCATACGTGCGTCTACTGGTTCCCGCGCTGATACTCACGCTGGCACTGAACCTCCTGGGAATCCTGCAGCCAAAGTTCACGCAATACGCTATCGACTGGTACATCCTGCCGCGCAAGACTGATGGCCTGATTGTGCTGGTTGCACTGTACGTCGGTGTGCAATTGTTTCGCCTGGTCTTTTCTTACTTCCAGGCTTTACTACTCAACAGCGTGGGTCAGTACGTCATGTTTGATATCAGGCGCGAACTTTACGACAAGCTGCAGCACCAGGAGATCGCCTATTACGATCGGAACCCGGTCGGCCGGATCATGACTAGACTGACAACTGACGTCGACGCGCTGAACGAGTTGTTTACGCAGGGCGTTACTGATCTGCTCGGCGATCTGGTCATGATTTTCGCGATCATCTCGGTGATGCTTTGGATGGACGTTAGACTCACGCTGGTTACTTTGCTGACAGTGCCGCTGCTCTTTGCGGCAACAACATGGTTCCGCAAAGGAGCACGGCGCGGGTACGACATGGTCAGGACCCGCATCGCTCGCATCAACGCGTTCTTACAGGAACATTTTGCCGGGGCGCAAACTGTGCAGATCTTCAACGCTGAGGCGAAGTCGCTCCACAGGTTTCAAGTGATTAATGAGGACTACCGCCGCGCGAACATCGATACGATCTTCTACTATGCGGTGTTTTTTCCGCTTGTCGATTTCATCGGGGCCGTCGGCATTGCCCTTATCATCTGGTATGGCGGCTACCGTGTGATGCAAAACACACCGGGCCACACAGTGATGACCCTTGGAGCGTTGGTTGCTTTCATCCAGTACTCCGGTTTCTTGTTCCAACCCATACGTGACATCTCTGACAAGTACAATGTCCTTCAGTCTGCAGTGGTTGCTTCTCATCGCATTTTCAAGACACTCGACTTGCCAATTGCAATCCTGAATCCGACCGCGCCTCGGAAGGCAGAACGTGCCCAGGGTCGCATCGAATTTCAAAACGTATGGTTTGCTTACAAGGACGAGGATTGGGTACTGAAGGACGTTTCGTTTTTAGTTGAGCCAGGCCAATCAATTGCTCTCGTGGGCCACACAGGCTCCGGCAAAACTACGATCACAAATTTGCTGATGCGCTTTTATGACATACAGCGTGGAAAGATACTCCTCGACGGAGTCGACTTGCGCGAATGGGATCTGAAAGCGCTGCGGGAAAATTTTGCCGTGGTACTTCAAGATGTCTTTCTGTTCAGCGGCACGATCGAAGGGAATATTCGGTTAGGCCGAGACACGATTTCAGAAGAACGGGTGCAATGGGCTGCGCGTGAGGTCCATGCTGATCGCTTTATTGAACGCCTGAAAGATAAATACAAGGCAGAAGTCAGGGAGCGCGGGGCTGGTCTCTCGGTGGGCCAGAAGCAATTGATCTCATTCGCGCGGGCTCTGGCCTTCGATCCGGCGCTGCTCATTCTGGATGAGGCAACCAGCTCGATCGACACGGAAACCGAACAGCTAATACAACGAGCCATTGAGCGCGTCATGCGAGATCGCACCTCGATCGTTGTGGCCCATCGGCTTTCGACGGTGCAAAACGCCGACAGAATCATAGTGCTGCACCATGGGGACATCCGCGAGCAAGGGACACATCAGGACCTGTTGGCACAACGCGGGCTCTATTGGAAGCTGTACAAGTTGCAGTACGCTGATGCTTCAAGAAACCAACAGCAGACCGTCGAGGAGGAAGAAGAGAGCGTCAGGGCGGACCGACTGCAGTTTAGTGAATAGGGTTGACCGCTTAGCCCGGCTTGTTGAATCTCTTTTCATCGATTGGAACGTTCAGTTTGATCTCAGCAAACTTTCTGGTAGTGCTGTAAGAGGGATCGATTGCTGAAACGCGAATCGTAAACGGCATCTTCAGACCATCGACGTCCCGGTAGTCTTCGAAGTCAACCTGCTCGGGAATCACGCCAATAGGTGTTGTTGTTGATGAGGTCCTGCGTAGCAGCAGACCGGTTTCCACGTCGAAATAGAGTCGCTCCCGTCGATTGTCAATAGTGCTTCCCCGGACGACGTACACGTCGCGTCCGTTGATCTTGTCTTGGCCCGCAACTGCCAACCGTGTGAATTGATCCTTAAGCTTGACGTCTTTAGAAAGATCCGGGTAGCGCCGCAGGTAGTAGACCTCTTCAGTCGCCAAATCACGGATACCCCTGGGACTCTTCTCCCAGCCGACATTGCCGTTGAAACCTCTTTCGACAACGGGCTGCTGAGGCGAGGTTATTAGTGCAAGTACCTTGTCAGATCCTGACTGATAAAGCTCATAGCCGACGGTCTGGCCAGTGCCAGTTGTCATGGTGCCTTTCATAACACGTGACTTCAACTTCTCAATTGCGGCGGGACCACCCAGAGACTGAGTGTACTTGTCCAGAATCTGATCTGTTGTTGGGAGAGCCTCTCGCTGTGCTGAACCCTGATTTTCTACCGGTCGTGGAGATAGCTCTGGCAACGGTAATTGCGGAACGCCGGCAGGAGACGTTCGTCCCCGGTGGCAGGTATAACAAGTCACATCTGTATTGCCACGGAAGTTGGTCTTATTAATTCCTATCACCATCGTTATCATCGCGCGGGCCGTTTTCTTCTCGCCCTTATCGTCGGACGCGAAGTCCCAACTGTTATCTTTATTCACGTGACAATAGTCACACTTTACCCCCAGTGACGTGCCCATGTAGTTCATCATCGGTATTAATTGCGACTCAGGCAGCCCTTTTAGCACCTGAATATTCTTCTGCACTTCTTCGATGGGCTTGTCAGCCGAAGGTTTCTGAGGCGGTGCGGCAGTGGGGCTCTGAAATCTGGCAGCGGATGTGCGATTAATAAAAAAAGCAGAGGCCAGCCCGAGCGAGAATACCAGAACTAAGACTCTCATCACGAAGGTTCTAGAGTGATTATTCATACGTGTCAAAGACTCCTTATGAAATCCCGGAAGTATTGCGCCAGACAGATCTGCACGGAGCAGATCGAGCACATCTGATACGCAGAAGGAACCAGTAAGACAAAAACAAAACTGATTTCGATTAACCGGTAGCGGGCTTAGTTTCCGCTTTGCGCCGCGACGACGGGGTGACTCTTCAGCGGAACAAGGCCCTCAAAGGTTTTGTAGATCTGTAAGTAAGTCTGAGTCTCGCGCGGAATGAGCGTCTTCCATTCGTCTCCGCCGCGTCTGAGATACAGGGGAAGACGAGCAGCATTCGAATTGTACCCGGCAGCCAGCAATTCGCTGGTGGAGGCTAGCTTGGAATTGAGCGCGTATTTTACTTCATCATTGGCCGCAAGATCGTTCCATGTGTCCTGCATATAGAGCAACATCGCCTGGAGAGCGTTTCCGTGATTGCGCATGCCCGTTACGAAATCGGGGATTAGGCCGACGCCCGGATGGCGTTGTCGTTCGAGGTTATAGGCCCAGGGAATCATTTGCACCATACCGCCGGCGCCTGCCACGCTTACCGAATAGCGATAAGTGTCGAGCTCGTTGAGAGCATAGAGGGAATAGATCTCATCAAAGAGTGACAAACGATTCTCCAACCGGAAACGATCGTGGTCGATATGTTCCACAATGCAAAGTCGCTCGGCCACATCGACGATATCCGGCGAGATAAAGGCGCCTTTTTCGCGCAGACGCTTGTTAGCCAGATCCAGCATGTTGTGCACATACGACTGCCCTGACCTCACCAAGTCTGTTGAAAGCAGAGCGGGGTGCGCGGAAGTGTAGTAGGCCATTTCACGAAAGAGCCCACCCTTCTCAATAGGAAACTGCACCAGAAGCGGAGTCAGCGATTGGCCTTGAGGATCGCTGATAGATACTGAAGTGTTCACCCCGTTGGCGCGCAGAACTCGGATACTCAGAAGAGTGCCAAGCGAACTTGTCAGGGTGATTTCCGCACCCTTGGTCAGAAATGTTTCTTTTGAAAGCGTAACCAGATGAATGTAGGAAGTGCTGCGATCAAGAGCCGCAATGGTCACAAAACCAGTGGACGGAGAACTCAGTGCGGTGGGCGCCGGCCGCGACTTGAGCAGACGCTGGGCTTCCGCAATTCGCACCTGAATCAACGGCGGATTCAGATGAGAAGTTGAGGTCTCATCGATTGTCGCCTCAGTCCGTGGTGGTGCAGGTGCCAGAATTCTCGAAGAATTCTCATCGGCAGGCTGACCCGCTCGGGTCTGTGGCGGCTCTTGCTGGCCCGGAAGCGTTTGTTTGGTTGATTCTTGAGTCTGAGCCACGGGGCCGACCGTACGCGGACGCGACGTCTTATAGGGCAAAGTATCTTGAGCCCGTGCCTGGCTGACAGCGAAAAAGAGAATTAACGATAGAGCGACAAAACAAATCGACTGGTTAGGGGAACTTCTCTTCATATTTCTATTTCGTAGGAGAGTTTGGGCTCAAATTACTCGCCGGAGGGCGGCAAGCATGTTTTAGATTCGCTCAAGCCCCGTAACGTTGTCAACACTTTTTTATACTAGTCGACTCCGAAACCGATATTTACTACGGCCGTGATGTCTTTATCCAACGACGAGGTGTCGTTCATACCGGAGTCAGACACTTCGCTCGAGTCAGCGGGAGTGATTTGCAACACACCCATTCTGGCGGAGCGGACGCTGCCGATCGAACTTCCGGTGCTCTTCGCAATCTGCTCCGCTCTCGTTTTCGCATCTTTCGCCGCCTCGGCCAACATCTCAATCTTCAAATCTCCAAGCTTGGTGTAATGATATTCCGGCGCCTGCGATTCGATCAGGATTCCCTGGTTAATCAGTTCCGTCGCCTGGCGCGCAATCTGAGCGATCTTATCGACATCGTTTGAACGAACTCCCAACTCCTGACGCAATGAGTAGCCACTAATGTCAGCCGATTCTTCGCCGTTGGCACCCTTGCTATGAAGCGTCTGCGAAGAGATCGAAGAAATAGTGATTTGGTTCTCCGGAATGCCTTTGCCAACCAAATACGACTTCACACGCGGCACGCTCTCTGAAAGTGAACGGTAGGCGTCGGCTAAGACGGGGGCCTGGTACGATACGGCTGCGCGCCAGATAACCAGATCCGATTTTATTCGTTTTCTGGCCGAACCTGTAACAGTTATCGTTTGATCGCCTCGCTTGCCTTTTACGAAAGCCCAGCCTCCGATTGCCGAGGCAATCACGAGACCAACTGCGAGGGCAACTCCTCCCAAGAATGTTCCTGATCGTTCATCGCTCATTTTTGATTTGGCTCCTCTGCTGAAAGTGGGCCAGACAATACACGTAGCTCTTGTTCAACTCAAGGGAGTGAAGCACACTCCTGAATCCGGGCGGCCCTTTGTTGTCGAGTGATCAAGCTGAGATCACTGCTATAGTGGTTTGAACGATGTCGTACGACTCGGTATACTCTCTTTCTTTAATTAACCATCCTGCGTTGCGTCTCCGACAAAAATTGAAAGGAGTCTCTTTATGCTTGTTCGTCCAACGACTCGATACGCCTTACTTTTCATCCTGCTTTTCACGACCATCACCGCAGTCTCGCTATTCTTCAGAGCACGCGCGCAGAGTTCAGCCTCAGGCGTAACGCAACAGATGATTAAAACTACTAACTATCCAGTGGCGAGAAAAAGTGACCAGGTCGACGATTATCACGGCACAAAGGTCGCCGATCCCTATCGCTGGCTCGAGGATCTCGATTCAGAGGAGACACGGAATTGGGTGGAAGCCGAAAACAAACTGAGTTTTGGCTTCCTGGGCGCGATACCGGCGCGGTCGACCATTAAGGATCGTCTGACGAAGCTTTGGAACTACGAAAAATATGGCGCTCCTTTCAAGGAAGGACAGCGTTACTTTTATACGCGCAACAGTGGTCTGCAAAACCAAAGCGTTCTTTATACCGTCACTGCGCTCGATGGCCAGCCAAGGGTCGTAATCGATCCCAACACGTTGTCGGCAGATGGAACGGTGGCCCTGTCAGGGACTTCCGTAAGCGACGATGGCAAGTTGTTGGCATACAGCCTGTCGGCTTCTGGTTCAGATTGGCAAGAGTGGAAAGTGCGCGACGTCGAGACCGGCAAAGATTTGTCTGACGATCTCAAATGGGTGAAGTTCTCGGGTGTTTCGTGGACACCCGACGCTAAAGGCTTTTTCTATAGTCGCTATGGAGAACCAAAGGGCGACTCGCTGAAGGATACAAACTATTTTCAGAAGCTTTACTACCATAAGTTGGGTTCAACGCAATCCGAAGACGTGCTCGTCTATGAACGTCCGGACCAGAAAGATTGGTTGTTTGGCGGCACGGTAACGGAGGATGGTAACTATTTGATTACGACCGTTAGCCAGGGAACGGACGTCAAGTCTCGCATTTACTACAAAGATCTGAAAGCGAAAGATGCACAGGTCGTCAAACTGCTCGACGATTTTGATGCCGCCTACAATTTTATCGGGAACGAAGGAACACGGTTCTGGTTCCAAACCGACCTGCAATCGCCGCGTGGCAAGATCATCGAAATCGACATCAGCAAACCGGAGCGCAGCAATTGGAAGATCGTTGTGCCCGAAAGCAAAGAAACACTTCAAACCGTCAGCTTTGTCAATCACATGTTCATAGCCAATTACCTGAAAGATGCCTACACCCAGGTGAAAATCTATGACACCAGGGGAAAGTTTGTGCGCGAGGTTGCGTTTCCTGGTATTGGATCTGCCGACGGCTTCAGCGGAAAAGCAAACGACAAAGAAACCTTTTACTCCTTTACCGGGTTCACTATGCCGACGACTATTTATCGTTACGACATGGTGACCGGCAAGAGCACGATCTTTCGGCAACCTAAGGTTGACTTCAATCCTGACGACTTCGAAACAAGGCAGGTGTTCTATACAAGCAAAGACGGCACAAAGGTGCCGATGTTCATTACTTACAAAAAGGGCTTGAAGCTCAACGGCAACAATCCAACTTACCTCTACGGCTATGGAGGTTTCGATATTTCTCTGACGCCGGCCTTCTCAGTGGGAAACCTCGTGTGGATGGAAATGGGAGGAGTTTACGCGCAGCCAAACTTGCGGGGAGGCGGTGAGTACGGTGAGGAGTGGCATCAGGCGGGAATGAAGCTGAAAAAGCAGAATGTTTTTGACGACTTCATTGCCGCGGCCGAATGGCTGATCGCAAACAAATACACTGCCACGCCGAAACTCGCGATTGGTGGTGGCAGCAACGGCGGTCTGCTTGTGGGAGCTGCCCTTACTCAACGGCCGGATCTCTTCGGCGCCGCTTTGCCTGCGGTTGGCGTCATGGACATGCTGCGCTTTCAAAAGTTCACGATTGGCTGGGCGTGGGTTTCTGATTATGGCTCATCAGATAACGCAGAAGACTTTAAGGCCCTTTACGCTTATTCGCCGCTCCACAACATTAAACCTACAACTGCTTACCCGCCGACAATGATCACGACAGCAGACCACGACGATCGCGTATGGCCGGGACATAGTTTCAAATTTGCAGCAACCCTGCAGGCCGCACAAACTGGTCCGGCTCCAATTCTAATACGAATTGAAACCAAGGCCGGACACGGGGCAGGCAAGCCAACCTCGAAGGTGATTGAAGAGATCTCGGACAGGTGGGCGTTTTTGGTGCGAACACTGGATATGAAAACAGGATGATCGGCAGGCGCGCGATGCCGGACGTTGACTGGTGAGGGTTACTATTGAGTGGCGATCATGTTGGTGTGCTTCCTCACTCGACTGACTTTTCACACAGTCTCTATCGCGTGACGGTACTGAGCTCATCGCCACCGAGAGAGTAATGGGGCAGCCAGGACCCGAAGCTAACTCGTGGGACTGAGATTCACTGGGACCAGGGCGCGGGTTTTCTGACCCAACGAAATTGCCTCAACTGTTCATACAACTCCGCAGGCAATGGTCCAGCATCGCTCGCCGCAATATTCGAGCGTACATGGGATAGTTTGCGCATGCCGGGAATGATCGTACTGACATCCTCGTTACTGAGAATGAAACGCAATGCCAGCTCCGGCATTGTTATGGTTGTCGAGTGTTCTCTGTTCCAGTTTCCCAGTAACTTCTTTACGGCATCAGCACGCTCAACGCTGGGAATCAAATTCTCAGGAACGAAATAACTACTACGCCAGTCGCCTTCAGGCCACGTGCTTTCCTTCGTCAACGTTCCAGTCAATGTCCCTTCGTCAAAGGGTACGCGAGCAATTATCGCGACCTTCATTTCCCTGCACGCCGGGAATAGATCGTCCTCTGGATTTTGATCGAAAATGTTATAGATAACCTGAACGGAATCGATCAACCCACTCCTGACAGCGCCTATTCCATTCCAGGGCTCCCACCGGTTAATGCTGATACCGATGGCTTTTATCAACCCTTGGCTGCGCATGTCGTCGAGCCGGTAGAGCCATCGATCCTGACGCATCCACTCATCTTGCCAGGTGTGGAATTGAATCAGATCGAAGTGTTCGAGACGGGCACTCTCCAGACTGCGGTGGACAAACTCTTCAACGTGATCTGGTGGATAGGATTCCTCCAGCGTGAACTCCGGACGGGCGGGCCATTTCAGATTCTTTGGCGGGATCTTGGTGGCGGTATAAAGATGCTTGGTGGGGTTGGCCCTCACAGTCTGGCCCAAAAGGCTCTCGCTCCGCCCTTCGCCGTAAGCGTAGGCAGTGTCAAAGAAGTTGCAACCTAAGTCCACTGCAGCCTGTAACGAACGAAGGGACTCATCATCATTTGAGTCAGACCAACTGGCCATGCCCCACATGCCATACCCGATTTCGCTGACCTTCCAGCCAAGTCGTCCGAAATTTCTATAGGTCATGCATTCTCCTGAGTTAGAAAGTGCGAAAACCGTCCTCATCTTAACGCATACACAGGATGAATGAAGAACGAGGTCGCGGTGGTTGAAATGCCGAACGCAACTGCGCCCCGAAACCTAAAAGGCTCGGGGCGCAACAGTCAGGACAATTGCAAGTAGGTTAGTTGCTACCAGATATTCCTGCTCCATTGTTACTAATGACGATGTCCTTGTCGGAACCGCCAAATGTCACACCGACCAGCTGGGCCTCGCTGCCATCGCCGCTCGATCGAATTAAGAAATCGTTTGCCTTCTTGCCTCGTGGTTCCAGACGAGCCGTTGTTTGAACCACAACCTTGCTGCCCTTCAGGACGGAAAACTGGCCTGTCTGATCATCGAACTTGACGTCATAGGTCCCCTTCTTGACGACAGTGTTATTGACCTTTAGATCCTTCTCAAATGTTACCTTGTGTTTTTGTACCTTGGCCAAGGCAACAACGCTTGTTAGTGCCCCGACCATAAGAACAACCACCACACGATTCAGAATTGACTTCATTACACTCTCCTTACTGTTAGTTCAGCTCGCCCTTGAGAGCACCTTGTGCCACTTTGCTAGAACAAGTCTGGTTCCGAGAACTTTTCAAGTTGACTGCTTACCATTGCGATTCGCTCAAGCGCCAGAAAGTTGGTTTGCCTGAGTTCCTCTTTGACTTGAGAACACCGCTCGCAGTTTTCTTATGCCAAAAATTCAACTTGATTTAGTGCGCTTCATAAAAATCGAGAGTAACCCCCGATTCTCGTACGTTGAACTGATTTCCAGCGCGAGACTGGTACGCATTGAAACGGGCGAAGGTTCCGAGACGTTCACGCGTCATAATCCTCGTGACCTATCGGGAAACCTCGGTTTACCTCATAAACAGAGGAAGATATGAGTTCATGAGCGTGCCCAAACTTTCTTTACCATCGCTATACAATTCTTTACAGTTCCTTACAGTATCTTCACAAACGCTTTGGTAAACTTTTCCATCGCAGTGACTCACGTCGCCAAGCTAAGCTGGCTTGCAGGATGAACTTGCTATAGAGCGTCAGTGAGTAAGGCGTCAAAGTTTCGCAATACCAAACATCTTGAAGGAGATCTCGAATGAGAAAGATAATTTGCGCTCTCAGTGTTTTGGGCACTCTCATATTTGCCTTGGCTGTAAGCGCCGCTGCGCCGGTTAACTTTGCCGGAACCTGGACGCTTGATAAGAGCAAAAGTCAGGGTCTATCACCTCGGGCTCAAGGCGCCGACAGCGTGTCATGGACTATCACACAAACGGATAAGGCAATCACGGTCGAGGAAAAGGTGACTGGCGGCACTATGGGAGGAGGTCCAGGCGGACCTGGTGGTGTTGGCGGTCGTGGTGGTTTCGGCGGCGGGCCTCGCACTTACAATCTCGACGGCAGCGAGACTACAGCTGACATGGGACGCGGCAAAGCTACCAGAAAGGCTAGCTGGTCAGGTGATGGCAAGACGCTGGAGTTGTCGACGAAGAACGTTTTTCAAGGTCAGGATGGAGAAGTGACAATGACTTCGACTGAAAAACTTCAGCTTTCTGGCGATGGCAAGACGCTTACAGTGACTCGTCACAGTGAAGGTCCACGTGGTCCACAAGACTCTACTTACGTTTTTACCAAATAGATATTATTCCTCGACAATGCGGGAGAACGCGATGGATCACGTCGCGTTCTCTCCATCAAACCAGTCGCGCGTCATGTCGCACCAGAGTACAAGACCGCGCCATTCCTTAAACCGCGAATAATAGCGGGCGATTTTTTTGTCGCTTGCTTTCCTGCCATTGTTTCTTACCTTAAAAAACTTCGCGCGGGTCCATGAGTCCAACGCCAGACCGTCATAACGCCCCAAAAGCCTTAGCAAGTTCTCGGCCGCGTAGTCGCCAGCACCTTTCACGCTCTTGATCTGTTTGACCAGGTCCGCAGTAGTGAGAGGGCTTGCAAGCCATTCCTCGACGTTGAGCGTGGCGGAGGCCACGCGGTCCGCCAACTCTTTCAGATAAGGGGCGCGATATCCGGCACGAACTTCATTCACATAAAACTTTTCCGGCATCAGGGCCATCGCTTCGGGTGTAGGAAATGTTCGGCGTCCATCTTTAGCTTCTCGCCCCAGGTTCTGCACTAGTCCCGTTACCATCTTTTGCGTGAGGGCCCATGAGCAATTTGTGGTGCAGATCATTTTCACCAGGTCCTCAAAGACGGTTGGCGAGCGCAACATGCGGCCGGCCCCTTGCCGAGCAATCCACTCAAACTCCACAGCGTTCATTGTGACGGTCACAGGGGCACGTTCAACCAGGTCAATCACGCGGGTCAGTCGCCACTTCTCCCGGTCTACAGCAAAGGGTAAAAGTTCACACCACCCGTGACTGATCACGGTTCGTCGAAAGCTAAAAGTGCTGGGAACTGGTATTTTTATTTCCATCTTGTTTTAGTGTGTGGCGGTGCAGGTTTCCGGGGCCCAAATTCATTGATGTTTTGTGCTTGTATTGTTCGAGTTCGGTCAAGCTGAACCTTGACAGATCTTGTCCCGCGGACCTATTCTTAGCGTACTTGAAAACAGTGTGTGGAAGGCCGTACTCTGTCATCCCAACTACACTAGGGAAGATGCGAGCGAGAAGTCAAACACTAGACTTCCTATGGTAATCCGGTGAAACGTACGCACCGCTTCCGAAAAAAGAAAAGCCGGAGCTTTCCGGCGTCGTTCGTCGCCCCACGGAGCAGCTAGCAGGGCAGTCCGTGGGGCGATGTCGTGTCTGGATACCAGACTTCCTACCGCACATAAATCGGGTTCGAGATTATCCAGGGCTGTTCGCCTATCGGTTTCCCTAGTTGTGGCAAATAGACTTCTACGCGATAGACTCCACGCTCCGTCACCAGGAATTGCTTGCTGCTCAACCCGTCTTCATCCAGCACTATATTTCCATCTTTGAATAGGACGATGCGACTAGAGACAGGTGTGCTCACCTTCAAATGTGTCTCCTTCCGCAGTGTAATCTCATCACCTTGAATTTTTGTTTCACCCGGATTTTCAGCTGCAAAGCTAAATCCCGACGTGTCAGTGAAAAGATCGAAGCCGATGAAACAATGACCTGTGGCGATTGCCTGGAGCAAACTTCCCGTATCCAGACCTTTGTCTTTAGGGACCAGCACGTGTAGGCGAACCAGATGAAAACTTGTCTCATATGGATCAAGTCTTAAGCCGAGCAGCGTATGGCCGGCATAGTCGTTTAAACTTATGCCCACATTTGCGTGCGCATCGTTTCCGGCGGTTGCTGTCAGCTTGCGACGAGTCAGAGCCTCATCCCATTTCTTCAAGCTTTCGTCCGGTCGCTGATAGAAGTTTGCAAAAAGAAGATCAGGATAACTGCGGTGAGACCACAAGGTGTCAAACAAAGCGATGAGCGGGTTGATCCGCCGCGCGTTGGTGTAAACATTGTAAACTTCAACACCCGTATAGCCATCCGCGTCCCAGCTCTGGAATTCTTCAGGATAGGCAATAATCGAGATCGAGCCAGATGCTTTGGCAGTTGCTATTATCTGTTTAGTGGATAGTCCGTCGGCGCTCCCAGCTAACCCAGGAATCATCAGCACCCGATCACCATTGGTTGCGCTCACCTCGTTGCCGTTTACGAATAGAACACCACCGTGAATGCCCTTCAAAGTCATTTCGGCGGTGTTGAAATCTTTTTCCGGATGCTCGGTTATGATCACAAACTGCAACTGATTTGCCTGAGCACCGGAAATGATTTCTGCAAAATTCCCCGAGCTGTGTCCGCCCAGAAACGAATGCACGTGGACAACCCCACGGTATTCGACGAATCTGCTGTTGCTGTCAAGAATCCGGCGTTCGGCGTTGAGCACTTGAATGACGGCATTGAGCCGACCAAGCCGATACCGCCGGTATGCGAAGGGAACCTGCGAAACCAAAATGAAAACAACTAACATCAGTGAGAGCTTTTTCCAGCGCTTCATCTTTGTGTTTCGCAATGTACGATTAGACTGCTCTGCGGATAGGTACTTTGCTCGACCTGAAATTCAACGTTATTCGACGAAATCAACGGAAGCAACATGTTCACTGATCGTCCTGCCAAATTCAGCAACTTTGACATGTTCGGGATGAACAGTATAGGCCTCGAGTCCTTGGCGATCGGCGAAAAGTGCAACCAGGCCCGTGTCGTATGAGCGAGAGAGATGAAGCGTGTCGAACCCGACTGAGAGACTCTGAACCTGCGGGACGACATGGCGTAGCTTGCGCAGCAGGGCCACGTGCTCTTCGCGCACATCTAGATCGACGTCCGCTCGATACTTCCAGACGACAATGTGTGTCAGCATTGTAGGTCAATCCTCCAATTGTACCGGGAAGCCTTCATGTGGAACCTGGGACTAGACCTCACCGCGAATGCTCTTTAAATTTTTGATCAGATCGTTCACCGCGTCGCCCGCCCATTCGATCTTCTTTGACTTCCAAACCACGTGGGGTCGCGTATGGACGGCATCTCCCTTAACAATGACAAACAACTCGCCATATGGATAAGTCGTATTCAAAATCCTGCGATACTCAAGCACGTTGAAGAATATTACGTAGTCCGCATCGCTCAGTTGTGCTGCCGCCGACATGCTCTTGTACTTCTGGATATAACGATTCAGTTTGGATGCAATTGTCTCGTACGCCAACCGGTAATGCCGGTTCTGTGGGTCAGCCTTTAATGCAAACTCGATCATCGCGCGATCGTTATCCGTCGTGTCTATTACACCTGATCTAAATACGAGAAGCAGGGCCCGTCTCTTTTCCCGGACCTCCGCCAAAGAGTCGGTGGACCCTTTGCTGATCATTTGACTCGGTTGGCGAGGTATGGCTGCGAGGCAATTACACAGGAACACGTAGAAAGTGACGACGGTCAGGATCGCATGTTTGTATTTGCGACTCACGCAGTCGATGTTATCTCATGTGCCTGGCTCGTGCGAAACACTTTAACAGCTCCGATCCTCTTCCCTACTGAAGACTGATTGGTTCGCCAACGAATTAGACCTGCGTCAGACAGGCCAGAGTACCAGTAGCGGATATCTTGGCGTTGGTGCCTACAGGTTTCTCTCCATCAAAATGTCATTCTGTAGGTCATTCCCCAACTGAAAGATGTGTTCACCCACATCATAGAACTTCCATTTGCGGTAGAACGCCCTTGCGCGGCTATTGCGTTCCCATACACCCAGCCACAGCGTTTGATAATCTCTCCTCCGCGTTTCCTCTAAGCACCTCTGCATCAAGGACTCCCCAATCCCGCGCCCGTGCCATTCTTGAGAAACATAAAAGCGTACGAGCTCTATGGGTTTTTCGCCGCTAACCTCTTTCGGTGTTTCACCGGAACGAAGCATAGCGTAGCCGACTGCAGCACGCTTGATTTCGACGATTAAAAATGTGACGCGCGTGTCAGCTAATTCGGTGGCTTGCTGTTCACGGCTGAAAGAAGTTGCCAGATAAGCGCCCATATCTTCAGGTCTGTTAGCAGCGGAAAAGGTCTCGGAAAAAGTGCGCGCTCCGAGGTCAGCGAGCAGTGCTGCATCCGCGACCGTGGCACGGCGGATGGTTAGAACCGATGTTTCAATCATGTTTATTCCAATGCTCAACAGGCTGGACTCAGCGAGTTTGGCCGTGTCCAGCGATTTGACTCCGAAATCTATTCAACTTCAATCGACGGCTCGCAGAGCACGGGGAAATTAACCGAGTTCGCGATGAAACAAAGATGATGTGCCTTTTCGTGAAGTTGTAAGGCCAAATCGCTATTGGAACTGGGAGTAACCTTGACGGCGGGCCGCAGAGTTACTTGTGTGAAGTGTCCACCGCCACCTGCAGTTTCGACCATGATACCTTTCGCTTCATCCTGATAATCGGTAACAACGATTCCGGAAACTGCGCACAGGTGTAAATAAGAAAGCATATGACATGCTGAAAGTGAGGCAACCAGTAGCTCCTCGGGATTGTAGCGCGACTGGTCGCCGCGAAAAGCCTGGTCGGAGGACGCGGGCACCGTGGGCTTTCCCGGAGCGGAAATCTCGTGGTCTCTTGCGTAGGTACGATAACTCGACGTGCCCTGGCCAAGGTTTCCTGTCCAACTCACATTAATGGAATAGGAATGTTCTTTATGATTCTCTGCCATAGTCTTTCCGCCTGGTTGCGATAGGTACCCCCGCTTTGCGGGTCTTATTCATTAAGGTATCGGAAGCTTCCGGATCATGTCGCCTCTGATAATAGTAGTTCCGTTACTCGACTCGATCACACTAGACATGTCGACTCAACGCAAACCCTTTGAGCTTTTGCAGTCGTTGAATAATCGCGTTGATGTACTTCTCAAGACCTGCAGCATATTGTCCTTGCTTGTAGAGGTCTTTCGATTGGTCACCCATCTCTTTGCATACATTGTCGGGCAGGTCAGGCTCCAAGCCTTGGCTGACTTGGAGACGCCACTGACGCTCCTTGAGTGCCAACATCAGCAGCAGACCTCCTCCTCTGGAACCGTCCTTAGTACCTACCTTCCATGTTCTCGCGAGAGCCAGAGAATAATCAAATATCGGCTGGCCGCCCGTTGTGTCAATTGTGACAACTGCGAATTCAATATCCGACTTCTGTTTCAACTCTGCCAATAGCGATTCGAGGCGTTTTTTCGATTCAGGGTCAAACAGATTGGCATAGTCATTTACTAGCCCGGCCTGTGTTGGAAACGGACTGCTGACTTCCGGTCGCGTCTCCGTAGTTTGCTTTCGAGATTCTTGCCGTCGCATGCACGAATGATTGACAACCAGCAATAGCGCAAGAGCGAGAACCATTCCGATTTTCTGTGGTAACCGCTTAGAGCGGACGATGGATTTGACTGGCCAGCGAAGAAGAGACATTTGCTGATACTCTGGAAGTTCCCGGTGAGGGAGCATTAGTGGGTTGAGGCGCTACTGAGCTACAAAGTTATACAACCAATAATTGACTAATTAACAAATCTACGCAGTTGGACGCTGATAGCGAAGCCGATGGCAATAAAAGTTGCGATTAGTGAGGCCAAACCGGCACTCATCAGCGGCAAGGGCACACCAATAACGGGTGAGATTCCAAGAGCCATGCCGATATTTATGAAGATCTGAAACGTTAACCCACCTACCACCGCCATAATCACCAGCATACCCATCCGATCCGGCGCCCTTCTTGCTCCGGTAATCAAACGCGAAAGCAAGACTGCATATGCAACAAGAACCAGGACACAACCCGTGAAGCCGTAGTTCTCCGCTGTCACGGCATAGATAAAGTCGGTATGTGGCTCGGGCAGAAATTTCAAACTGCTCTGGGAGTGCTCCGAGGAAGAATGGGAACCGAGCACACCTCCCTCGCCTACCGTAAGTATGGATTGCCAGGTGTGATAACCAATGCCGCGCTTGTCTGCATTCTCTGGATCGAGAATGACGTTGATGCGTTCACGCTGGTACTCTTTTACCATGTTGGTCTTGATGCCTATCCAGTAAGCAAATGGCAAGGTGACCAGGCCGATGACCACGGCTGCCACAACCAGACGCATGCGAATTGCGGAAAGAAAAAGCACAACTGCGAGGAGGGGAAAATAGGTCAAGACGGATCCGACATCAGGTTCAAGCAGAATCAAACCAATCGGCAACGCCAGAATCAAGCACCCCACGATCACCTCTTTGAGTGCAAGGGTCTGGGTCCTGTTTTTACCAAAGTAACGGGCGAGCATCATGGCCGTCGTCACTTTCACAAACTCGGAAGGCTGAAATTGCCCGATGCCCGGCACCTTGATCCACGCGCGCTGCCCGTTGATCCTCAAACCCACTCCGGGGAAAAGCACCACCGCCAACAAGAGGAGTCCGAATATATAAAACGCAGGCGCAATATTGAGCAGGCGGCGATAGTCAGTAAACGCGATGGCCAGCATGGCCACCAGGCCGATCGCTAGTCCGATGAGCTGCTTAATCCAATACGGTTCTGTCGGTTGTGCGTAACGGATCTGCAAGGTGCCAAAAGCGACAATGCCGATGGCTAACAGGGCCAGTACCCAATCAAAATCGCGCCAACTACGTTTGTGAATAATTGCTACCATTCGATCTTCTTGTCAGTTGTCCGTGGTCAGTGGTCCGTTGTGAGTGGGGTCAAAGTATAAAGAGACGAACAACGGACCACTGACCATTGACTACTGACTTACTACCTTCGGCACTTCTTTCTTCGCCACCTTAGCTATTTGCTGCGCACCGGGAGGTTCCTCATGTCGCGTCTTGCGGTAGTAAACATCGTAAATACGACGAACTGCCGGAGCGGCGTGCTGGCCACCAAAGCCGGAATTCTCAATTAGCGCCACGAGGGCGATTTCCGGTTTGTAAGCGGGAGCATATGAAACAAACCACGAGTGGTCTTTGTTCTTGCCGGTGTCTTTGCCTAACCCTACGACTTGGGCGGTTCCGGTCTTACCGGCAATGTCGAAGCCGGCCATCTTTATTGCGGCGCCAGTTCCGCCATTGTTAACCACACCCCACATACCCTCGACCACCGTGTGATGAATGTCTTCCGGAATTGGCACTATCTTTGGATTAGGTCGTGCGGCATCAAGTGGTTGAAAGGTGACACCAGGTCGATATTCGGGCGATCCTACGTTTCCGATTGGCCGAATCTCCTTTAGCAAATGAGGAATGTACAACCGGCCGCCCATGCCCACTCCAGCGACGGTCCTTAATAAAGCGATAGGTGTAATGATGTCGTAGACCTGACCGAACGAGGCGTAGACAGTATCAATATCGCGCCACTCCGGATCCCTGGGTTGCATGCGCCTCTTAAACTCAGGCGATGGTGTCCAGCTAACGACTTCGTTAGGCAAATCGATGCCGGTGCGCTTGTTGATATCAAACTCATCGACCATGGCGACGATACCGTTAATACCCATTTTTAGGCCAAGACGATAGAAGTAGCCATCGCACGATTTGGTGATCGCAGTCTTGATATCCGGCGTGCCATGATTCCCCATGCACCGCGTAAACTTGTTGCCGACCTGGATTCCGCCACCGCAGGCCAGGTTTGAATGATCCAGCGTGATGGCGCCCTGTTGTAAACCCGCCACTGACATAGGTACCTTCCAGGTTGAGCCGGGTGGGTAGCGGCTTTGAATGGCCCTGTTGAGCAAAGGTGTCTGTGGATCGTTAAGCAGGGCAGCATACTCGGCTCGACCTGCCTTTGTGCCGATGCGCGCGAAGACATTCGGATCGAAAGTCGGATACGAGGCGAGCGCCAGCAACTCGCCATTGTTTGGATCCATAACAACGATGACGCCACGTTTAGTGACTGAGGTTTGCAGTTGCTCTTCGGCGGCCTTTTGCAGGTCGGAGTCGATCGTGGTTATGAGATCGCGGCCAGGCTGCGGATCGACGGTTTCAATCTCGTCCTGAATGCGGCCACGGCTGTCCACAACAACTTCACGGTAACCGTCCTTGCCGCGCAAATAGTCATCGTAGATTTGTTCGAGACCGCTGAGGCCGATGATATCGCCGGGCTTGAGTCCTTTATCTCTATAGCTCGGTTGCTTGAGTTGTTCCGGGCTAATCTCACCCACGTAACCAAGCACATGGGCCAACGAACCATCCGCCGGGTAACGTCGCTGCGGCTGCTGTTCGACACGCAACTCGGGAAGCTCCAGATTGTGTGCTTCGACCCAAGCGATATCTCCCAGGGTAGCATTTTGCTTCACAGGAATGGATTCGAAGGCGGGCATTGACTTCACCAGCTCAAAGCGATCGCGCAGGATATCGGCATCCACCGCCAGGCCTTCCGATAGTGGAGTGACGAGAGAGTTGAGGTCTTTGCCCTTCACATCTTCACGCGACAGAATCACGTTGTAGATTGGGAGGGAGTCAACCAGTTTGTTGCCGTCGCGATCAAAGATTGCACCGCGAGGTGCGGGTATAGGCAGACGCCGGCGCCGTTGATTCTCGGCAAGGCCTGCGTAATGTTCGCCCCTAACCACTTGCAGGACGTAAAGACGGACGGCGAGCAGGCCCAGCATAAGCACTGCTAGTGCTTGAATAAATCGGAGCCTGGCGCGAAGATTTTGTGAGCTGTCTTCGAATTTCATAAGGGGTTTGTTAGTGGTCAGAGTACAAAGCTCAAAGTACCAAGTACAAAGCTCAAAGTACAAAGCACCAAGCACAAAGCTCAAAGTCAAACAACTGACTACGAACCACGGACTACTGACCTCCTTTCTCATCTTCTTCTCAACGTTCCTGTCGTTCGCCTCGCTACTTTTCGACGCGAAGCAAAGTCGCGGCGTTGGCTGGAGCGTTCAGCTATGACGGAGTCGATCATGTAAAGCACCAACGTGCCGGCAATGGTTGTGGCTATCAGTCTGTATGACAAAGTTTGCACAAACGGAACGAGTGGCGGATCCCCAAGCAGGCGATGCCAGAAGACATAGACGCTGCTATCCAACAGGGTTGCCGCTGCCAGCACTGGGATTCTCAGCAGTGGATTTTCCAGGTTGACTCTCGTTGCCGCGAAATAGATGACGTAGGCCGTCAACGTTTTAGAGAAACCGCCAGCGCCGACGAGGCCTCCGCTGGCCGCATCAACAATAATTCCTGCCAGAGTGCCGACCAGTAAAGCCTGCCAGGCATCACGCTGCAGGGCGATGTAAACAACTACGACGAGGGGAAAGTCGATATACGAGAGAGGTGGCCAAAGGGCGCGCAACGAAAGCTGCAGCACGATGGCGATGGCTAAAACTGCGGCGATCTTAAGCTGCGGCATCAGGACGTTGCCGATTTCCGATTTCCGCTTGCCGATTTCTTATTGTCCGACATCTTTTGCTTGTCTCGGTGGAAGGCGTAAGTCCTCCTAAGTCCAGTGACAACCAAAGAGCTACCAGACAATCGGCAATCGGCAATTGGCAATTGGCAATCATTTCTTAGTCTTTTCAACGTTCGGCAAGGTCTGGTCGGAGGCAGACCGCAGTGGGGGACGATAAAGAAGAACCGCCACCTCTTCCAACTGATCGAGTCGAGCCGTTGGGCGGATCAAAATCTCGTGCGGTTGGGTGGCAGTGCCGTTTTTTACTTCCACTACTTCGCCAACATTCAAGCCGGGGGGGTATATTCCATCCTGTCCTGTTGTCATCGCATAGTCGCCTACCGCAACTTTCTCCAGACCTGAAACATGGCGCATTTCGAGCAGACCGATATCGGGGCGTCCCCTGATCGAGCCGAGGGTGCCTGATTGTCCTAATTGGCCGACCACCGCGCCCGCACCGGCTTTCTCGTCAGTGACCAGCATTACTTGAGAGGCCCACGGACCCACCGTTATGACCCGGCCTACAATGCCACCGGCGGTAACTACGGGCATATTAATGGCTATTCCCGAACCGCTGCCGCGATCGATGGTGATGGTGTTGAACCAAACAGAAGGGTCACGCGCAATGACGAGCGCAGGCACACTTTCATATCCGGTCTTGTCTTTGAGATTCAGTAGACCTTTCAGACGTTCGTTGTCCGCCGCCTGTTCCCTGGCAACGCGCAGATCGACCTCGGTTTGCGCCAGACGCTTCTTCAAATCTTCATTTTCCTGAGCGGCGCTGCGAAAGTTGAGAATTTGGTGGAAAAAACTGGAGGTTGCACCACCCGCTTTGGAGGAGACATTCTGAAATGGCGAGGCAAAAGTTTGCGCCCAAACTCGCACCACCCGCTGCTTATCGCTCTCGCGGGCATCAATCGCCATGATCACTACGTTGGCGAAAAGCAACATCACGAGCCAGATTGGGGCTCGCTGGCGAATTTCTCTTTGTGTGCGAACCGTAGCCACTAACTAAGTCCTAGTTCAAAGTCCGAGTTTTCCGACCACTGCTTTCCGTCGTTCAACTCACATGCCGCTGGTCATCGTGTTTTCCCACTTCACACGCTTCAGCAGATCGAAATCCGAAAGCATCTTACCGGTGCCCAGCACTACCGAGGCCAGCGGGTCGTCAGCCAGGGAAACCGGCAGCCCGGTTTCTATTGAGAGTCGCTTATCGAGATTTTTCAGCAATGCGCCGCCGCCTGTCAAAACAATTCCGCGTTCAACGATATCAGCTGAAAGCTCGGGTGGCGTTCTCTCTAGTGCGACGCGCACGGCGTTGATAATCGTCGAGATCGAATCGGCGAGAGCTTCGCGAACCTCTTCGTCGGAAATAGTGATCGTCTTCGGAATACCTTCAATCAAGTTACGCCCGCGGACTTCGTAAGACAGAGGTTCGTCGAGCGGATATGCAGAGCCGAGCTCGATCTTGATGGCCTCAGCAGTTCGCTCTCCGATCAGCAGGTTGTACTTTCGTTTGATGTACTGAATTATTGCTTCGTCCATCTCGTTGCCTGCGACGCGCACTGCGCGCGAGTAAACGATTCCGCTCAAGCTGATCACCGCGATGTCTGTGGTACCACCGCCAATATCCACCACCATGTTGCCATGCGGTTCCGTGATCGGAAGCCCGGCGCCAATTGCAGCAGCCATTGCTTCCTCCACCAGGTAAACTTCCGAAGCCTTGGCGCGATACGCGGAATCCTCGACGGCGCGCCTTTCAACCTGAGTTATCTCCGAGGGAATACCGATCACCACACGCGGACTAACCCATGTCTTGCCGTTATGTGCCTTGCGGATGAAGTGCTGGAGCATCTTCTCCGTAACTTCGAAGTTGGCGATCACGCCATCTTTCATTGGTCGGATAGCGACGATATTGCCGGGCGTTCGTCCTAGCATGTCTTTTGCATCGCGCCCAACGGCTTCGACCTGGTTGGTTACTTTGTTGATTGCGACGATCGAAGGCTCCGAGACAACGATGCCGCGCCCTTTTGCATATACCAGCGTGTTTGCAGTACCAAGATCGATTGCAAGGTCGCTGGAAAACAGACTGAAAATAGATTTGAAAGCCATCTAGACCTATTCACTTCCCGTGGATGTAGAATGAAACTTCGGTAGGATCGGCAGCAAATGTTAGTAAATGATGAAACGAAACAGTAAAAGTCGACCAGTTGCTTTCTTTCAAACTACCCTCGTGATTTTATAGAGGACCGGCCCTTTACTCTGTGTCTCCCCGTCACCACCTACGACCCAGACGCACCAAACACGTCCGAACCTCCTAAGATACACCGAATTCTGCTATTTGTGCCATCTATTAAGTCGGGAAGCGATATCAGGGCGTAAGGACCACTTCGTTATCTGCAGTCCGTGGGTGTTACACGGCTATCAAATTTACATCACTTCGGGATGCAAAACGTTTACCTGTTACAGGATTGACGAGTCGCTGCCAGTGGCCGGTTCCTGGCGCGCCGTCAATGCCTGCTGAATGATTACCGCAGAAACGCGGATACAATTCTTTTTCGCGGCCTTGGCCTCATACATTGCCGTATCGGCGCATGCGATCAGTTGCTGAGGAGATGAAGCATGTTTCGGAAACGCTGCGACCCCGAAACTGGCCGTCAAAGAAAGCTGCAGACGCCGTCCGCCTGTGAACTGGAAATGGACGATCTTACTGCGGATACGTTCCGCCACTGTCCCCGCTAGTTCGGTGTCAGTGTCGGGCAACACAATGACAAACTCATCGCCGCCATAACGAGCTACCGCATCGGTGTCGCGTACTGAAGAGAGGATTACGGCAGCCATCTCCATCAGGACATGAGAACCTACAAGGTGACCATGCTCGTCATTGATCCGCTTGAAGTCGTCAAGGTCCAGAAACAAAGCAGCCACGCTCGTGCCGTAGCGGCGCGCCCGCCGGATTTCGTTTAAGAGAAACTGTCTCAGGTATCTGGCGTTGTGAAGCTTGGTTAGATCGTCGGTTTGTGACAGACGTTCAGCCTCCGCAATGCGCACCGCATTCGCGAGCGCCGAAGCAATGGGCAGAGAGAGTGAATCGAGCAACGCAATGTCCGACTTTTTAAATGAGTGTGACTGGGCTTCGCGGATTCCTTCGATTACACCGAGTATCCGTTCACCACATATCAGGGGAACGGCAACCACGTGTTGACCGTGCTCTCTCTTCTTGACGATGCCCATTCCCGCAGCGGCGAGTTTTACCGCCTTGGATTCTGATCCGATTGGCAGTTCGGCTTCGCCGGTCAACACTCGACGCCAATCGTCTTCTGTTCTGGCACTGCGATCCTGGCCGCCTTTTCTAACGGCGATCGCCTCCAACAAGGAGCCCTCAGCATTCTCGGCATCGGAAAATAAGTAGATGGCCCATCTATCCGCGTTAATGAGGTGTTGGAGTCCTGCGAGCGCCGTGTGCGCCGCGCCGTTTTGATCTCCGATAAAGTGAAGGGAGGAGACCAAATCAAACGCCGCTCGGAGTCCGTTGTTATTGAGCCTCGCCGGCAGCGAAAGAGAACCAGACTCGGACGGCTTCTGAATAATTTCTGGAAGGCGAAGTTCACCAGTTGCGCCGTAACCTTCGATTTCTCTGAGCAGGGCCGGCAACTGGGCGGCTTTGTCGGCAATAGCCCGAAAACCAAGGCGTTTTAGACTTCCCCCGTCAAGACTGCGAAGGTTCAGACTCTGATAGCCGTTAGAGTGTCGGCGACACGCAATGAGCGGCGCCCCGGGCCAGAATGCTTTTGCATGGTCAATTGCAGTGTGTAATTCGACCATGTCTGCACCAGGCACGACTTCATATATAACTGCCAGAGGTGGCGGACCGAGAGTTTCCTCCGAGCCTTGAGTTTCGCGTTGCCGAGCGAGCTCTACTTCAACTTCCACTTCGCGCAGCCCTTCGATAAACGTCTTCACGCCGGCTGCGCGTAGCGCTTCAATTAGCTCGTAGGCTGGAGCTTCATGAGCGTCTGTCAGTAGAATCACATGCTTCGACATGCTCGGTATTTCTTAACCTCTCTTAACTCTTAGCGCGCCCTGCAAGCGTCAGCTTGTACTGGCTGCTGTTACCTTGGGTGTCTTCCGCGTCAACCATAACTTCACGAGCGCCCACTGACGCTGTGATCTGAATCTGGAACGATCCGTCAGTAGGAACTAACGCTTCGCGGTCGCCAACGTGAATAGTCGTGCCTGGTTCAGCATGACCTCGGACAAGATAGATATTGCCCCCCAGTAACTCGGCCGTAAGGTTTGAAACAGAGACCTGCGAAGCACTGCCGCGAGTGGCGACCATGAATTTTTGCGGATCGCTCCAATCGCTCACCTGTCCGCTTGCCGCGGTGGCTCGCACTCTCCAGAAATAAACGCCGGGGCGAAGATCGCTCGCGCCAAACTCATTCGAGGCCAATTGATCGCGCTCAATTACTTTACCGTCGGCCACGAAGAAGGGAGAGGTTGCTACTTCGACGCGATAGTAGGTAGCAGTGCCTGACTGCGGCCGCAACCATTTCAGCGGCACGCTGGCTGAGCCATTGGCGCCAATGAAAATCCTTTGCAAGTCTCGTGGTTCGGAGGGCAAGGGAACTTCCAATAGTTTCTGCGGTCGCGACAGAGTTCCCGATGGGTTCACTGAAACGTAGTCGCCACCGTGGAACGAGGCCTTATCGCCCGCTCGGTTTGTCGTTTCGATCACGCCCGTAGTGATTCGAATTTCCTCCGTGCCTTCAGGGTTAACGCCAAAAGTTGCTCCGGTCTGTTCGCCGAGTTTGTTTTTGGTCTTCGGCGTCTCGACGAGGTTGGTAGCACCTTCCGGTTGTTGCTCGGTGTGCACGTACATCTGGCCGCTGTTGACCACAACATGAATGTTGGCTTTCTTTCCATCATCGCCGCTGGCATTGTCGCGGACTATGATCGTGCTGTTTGGCCGCACAACGAGCGTGGAACCATCTGCCATGATGATACGCGCCCGACCGCTGGCCTGCGTCTGCACCGTGTCTCCCGGATAGAGTTCGGTATCGCTGCTTGCAGAAATGGTTTCACGAGTCGCAGACCGGACGACGCGCACATCTCCCTCGAAGGAGATGAACCTTGCCCCAGAGGGTGCCTTGGTGGTCCCGACGTTTTTTAGTGGATTACCATATTTCCAAACGTAGAGGGCGGCGCCGGCCGCCACGCCGCAGAGAACCAGGAAGGCGATCATCAGATAGATGAAACGTTTCTGAATAATCCACCAATCAAAGGCAAAAGGACTGGTTCTATTAGACATTATTGAATCTACTTATGAAGGAGAGGCGAACAAGTTGGAAGGCTCTCGTGCGAGCAAGCCATCGCAACGTCCGAAAGGGGACTAAATCTGCACGTTCAAGGAGTGGGTCCGACACGGCTTCCAGCGGTTCAAAACCGCCGAAGTTCTTGGCAGCAACTACCAAGTGAAATCTAACACAGGGCTGAACAGGGTTCAAGCACGTTTAATTGAGAGTGGTGTCCTAACCTGACGAAACCGAAGGGGCGTCCCTCCGTGGGTGCCCCTTTCCGCGCCACTTGGGGGGCGCCCACGGAGGGACGCCCCTACATAAATTAGGACGCGCCTAACGGGCGATTGAACTAGCGGAGAGGCGGGATTATGCCCTTTTCGACCGCAGTTCGTGGACCTGAGCCTCGGGTTGACTCAGTCGCGTTGAGAACATGCGCGCGGGTATGTATCAACATCTACAACTCTTCCAATGAAAATCTCGGCCTTGCGCACCTTGAAACTGCATTTTGCGCTCCTTACTCCGGAATAGCGTTTTTTATCGTAGTCCCCTTAGCGGCGTGGTTCTACGCTTTGCGGTTCTTCTTCGTGTGACTCGGGCTGCTTGATGTCTTCGAGGGTCAGGAGCGCATCCTCAGTGAGCGGCAAATCGAAATCAGGAGGGAGATCGACGTGGATTGTGTTCTCAGAATCTTCGCCGATAAGGAGTGAAGCGGCAACGGAACCGAGCAACACTACCACGACGAAAACAAGTGAAATCCAGGTGTGAATGTGCAAGCCTACTGCCACAGCCAACATCTTTGCCCCGATGAAAGTCAGAACAATCGCCAGACCGGTCCTCAGGTAACGGAATTTCTCAACCACCCCAGCCAGTAAAAAGTACATGGAGCGTAAGCCGAGAATTGCGAAAACGTTTGAGGTGTAAACAATGAATGTGTCAGTCGTGATCGCAAAGATCGCCGGAATCGAATCGACAGCAAAAACCAAATCAGTCACTTCAACGACAATGAGCACGAGCAAAAGCAAGGTGCCGGCACGTCGGCCGTTTACTTTCGTGAAGAAATGCTTTTCTTCATATTCCCGGGTTATCGGAAAGTAACGAGTTACGATCCGGACCACCGGACTCTGGTCCGGTTGGATATCAGACTCCTCCTGCTTGAACATCTTTAGCCCTGTGTAAACCAGGAAAGCGCCGAAGATGTAGGTGATCCACTGAAAGCGATTTATGAGAGCGGCGCCGACAAAAATCATAGTCAGACGCATGACTAGGGCGCCAAGAACGCCCCAAAAGAGCACGCGGTGTTGATAACGCGAAGGTACTTTGAAATAAGAAAAGATGAGGATAAAGACGAAGAGATTATCAACCGAAAGCGATAGTTCGATGAGATAGCCCGTGAGAAATTCGAGACCGCGTTGCGAACCCTGGTGACGAAAAACCAGGCTGGCGAAGAGCATGGCCAACGCCACCCAGACGCCACTCCAAATCCAAGCTTCCCGATATCTGACGGTGTGAGCTTTGCGATTAAATAGGCCGAGATCCAAGCCCAGCATGCAGAGAATAAAAAGGCTAAATCCCACCCATAGCCATGTTGAGCTGCCTATCACGTCCATTAAGATGAGTAAAATAGCATTCGCATCACAACTCGGCAAACGGGGGTTGGTCAGTGGTCAGTAGTCAGTGGTCCGTGGTCAGTAGTCCGTGGTCCGTTCTGGATTAGTTTGCCTGGACTCAACAGATAGCTGACCACTGACTACTGACCACGGACTACTGACTACTGACCACTGACCACTGACCACGGACTACTGACTACTGACCACTGACCACTGACTACTGACTACTGACCACTGACCACGGACTACTGACAACTGACCACCACAAGTTTCGCCGTCAGTTGCCTCCCGCGCTGCGTCTCCCTTACAATCAGCAGTTTGCGGAAAGGTATAAATAATGCTTAAACAACTCGGACGATTGGAACGGACTCGCAACATCATCATCCTTGGTTTTGCTGTTCTAATGGCGGTGAGCTTGATAGTTTTTTACGCTCCTGGACGTACAACACACAATATCGAACCCTCGAGGAACACTGAGGTCGTAGCCAAAGTGGGCTCAGACCAGGTCACAGTGGCTGATCTCGCCCAGGTCAGGGAAAACTATCAACAGATGTTTGGCGGACGCATCAGTCTGGCACAACTTGGTGGCAACAAGCGCTTTCTCGAAGGTCTAATCAGCAAGCACGTCATTGCCCAGGAGGCGAATCGCCTCGGTCTGGGGGCAAGTGATGCCGAAGTTGCCGATAAGATTCGGAAGCAGTTTTCGGATGCGTCTGGCCAGTTTGTGGGTATTGATCGTTACAAGGAGAGCATCACCGCGCGCTATGGTGACGTCGAAAGATTCGAGCGCGACCTGCGCGATGAAATTGCACAGGAAAAACTAAAGGCCTTCGTTAGTGCGAGCGTTAAAGTTTCTGATGAAGAGGTGCAGGCAGACTATCAGCGGAAGAATACCTCTTTTGACGTCAATTACGTGGTGGTGTCTGCCGACAAACTTGCGGAAAAGATCCAGCCGACCGATGAGGAGTTGCGGAGTTATTACGACAGCCACAAAACTGACTACCGCTATCTCGAACCTCAAAAAAAGGTACGCTACCTCTACATCGATCAAGAAAAAGTAGGTTCAAAACTTCAGATTTCTGATAAAGATCTGCACGATGAATATGACAAGCTTTCGCCTGAACACAGGCAGGCTGGTGTAAAGGTGCAGCAGATTCTTCTGAAAGTGGCGCGCAAGGATCTCGATTCGCAGGTTGAGCAAAAAGCGAAAGACTTGATAGCCAAGCTGCGCGGATCGACTGGTAAGGTTACTGAAGCAGCTTTCGCTGAAGCAGCTCGGGGAAATTCCGAAGACCCGGCCACCGCAAAGAGTGGAGGTTTTCTACCAAATCCGGTGAAAGTGAATCCAAACAAAGCCAACGGGCTTTACGACCGGACTCTGGATATGCAACCGGGTGACGTTTCCGATGTTCCCATCAAGTATGCCGGCAACTGGTACATTCTTCGACGCGGCGACTCCGTTCCCAAGGCATTTGAAGCAGCCAAGCAAGAACTTCTCGTGTCGTTGCGCAATCGACGTGGCTATGGCGCCGCGTTCAAACTTGCCACCCGGGCCAATGGGCGTTTGAAGGAAACAAAGGACGTCCAGAAAGTGGCGCAAGAACTCGCCGCCGATGCAAACATGACTCCGGCAGAAATGGTTCGCGAAACGCCTTACGTAAAGCCCGGCGACGACGTCCCTACTATTGGCAGCAATCAACAGTTTGAGCAGACCCTGGCGCAACTCAACAATCCGAACGACGTGGGAGAGCCAACCGGTGTGAAGGGCGGATTTGCAATTCCCCTACTCGTGGACAAGAAGGAAGCGCGCATTCCCGGTTTTGACGAAGTGAAGACGAAAGTAAGCGATGCCCTGAAACATCAACGCGCCAACGAGCAACTCGAGCAGAAGGCTAAAGACCTGGCGGCTTCGGTAACTTCGCCGGACGGGCTGAAACCGGCTGCCGAGAAGTTGGGCCTGGAAGCGTCTACTGAAGAGGGGTACAAGGTCGGTGGCACTCTTGGAAAAGCCGGCGAAAGCCCGGCGCTTGATGAATCGATCTATGGTTTGAAGGCTGGAGAGCTGAACAAAGCGCCGGTTAAGGTGGGCGCTAACTGGGTCGTCTTTGGCGTCACGAAGCGAAATGCAGCCGACCTGGCGGAGTTTGCAAAACAACGTGAACAGTTAACACAGACCATGCTGACCGAACGTCAGAACCAGGTGTTTGAGGATTATATTGCGGCGGTACAGGAGCGAATGAGACGCGAAGGCAAGATCAAGATCTACGACGACGTGCTCGCCACAATGGAAGAAGACGAGCCTGCGGCGGCGCCCCCGGGCGGTGGACTAACTTTTCCGACGAAATAGCAAACAGGTAGGTCTTTGGTCTTTGGAGTTAGGTCTTTGGACTTAGGTCTTTGTAATGATTGGTGATTAGAGTAGAGCGCCAAGCAATCAGGACCAAAGGCCAAAGACCAAAGACCAAACTTACTGTCTGCTTATCTACCCATCAACGGTCCAATGTCGGCCTGCGCAACCGCGGTCCGAATCTGAAGCTCATTAGCCTGCGTGGCGATCTTCAAATTTGTCAACGCGCTTTTTGCCAGCACTCCCTTCGCGCCCGACATACGGTTTATGAGTAAGGCCCCAAACTGCTTGAGTCCTTCCAGCGTATCGCCAAGATTGCGTGCCGCATCGGCATTAATGGTTCGCGCGCCAATAAACAAGTCGACGTCTTTGTCATCGCTGCCCACCGCACCATAAACCTGGCGCACTGCAGACAAGTCGGCCGCAATAGCTGCATTGCCGATGTCCAAATTCTTCAACAACGACGCTGAGACATTGCTGCCGAAGCCGATGATCGCATTTGGGTCGCGGCCGGCCAGCGCGATCAGTTCTGTGTTTGCACGCCTACGGCCAAGACCAACATCGATCACTTTTCGAATGCTTTCTGAATCCCCGATGGCGAGCGTGTCGCTATCAAGCGGTGAAGCGGCTAGTTGCCTGACCCTAAAGCTGAAGAGACCAAGAAATGTTACGTCCTGATCGAGAGTAAAGATATAGATCGTCTTTCCTTTGTATTTCTCTTCACGATACTTACCATTAGCTGCCACGCGACCCGCTGCTACCATTGCACCGGCGCTGAACGACCCTTTTGCGAGGCCGACCGTTTGCAGTTTTGTAATTCTCTCAGACGGGTAGCTGAAATGTACGCCGAGCGCGATTTGGTCGAAAGCGCGCGGGTCGATACCCGTCCGGGTCTTGAAATGTTCGATGTCTGCGTTGGCCTGGGCGAGCTTCGCTGGATTGCCGGCCAGTAATCTGGGCATCACATCATTCAGGAGACGTTTCACACTTATCTGGGCAACAGCATCTGACTCCGGCAGCGATGCCATCAAACTCGGTGCCGGCTGCGTTGAATTTCTGGCCCGTGTTTGCGCGTGATTATTTGCCTGCAGACAGCCCCCGATTATCAGGAACACGAGAACGACGTTGAAAAACTTAATGTTCACTAGCAAGACCTTTCATTCCAACGATTGTTAAATACTGCAATTATGCTGGGAGATTCGCCTTAAGGATACCTATTGAGCCTGACTTCGGATGCCCCCATCGGGCGTTGAGGTTGGCTTGCGGTCACAGCTTTCTCACAGACTTTAGGAACCTCTCATCAAGTTAGGCTAATCATGCGTGTTAAGCCGTTCGCGGATTGCGCGAGTCGTAACCTTTTTATAGCCATCAGGTATCGCAAAAAGATGCTTGTCGACTTCCAGCACTATTCCGGACAACTCCATGTCAGTCCGATCACCGTTAGGTGTCACGGTTTCCGATTTTAGCGGCACACCAAGAGCCTCATCAATCCAAATCAACGTCTCACCATTGCTGACGGTTCCAACGGTTGAAGTGTTAACGAGCACACGATACTTGCTGGTATTTCTGCTATTCACCACTTCACTTCCCATTTTCTCGTAGCGCGCTGCGATCGGATCGGTATTGAGCAATCTGTCAGGGGAGCTCTCTGATTCGATGTCCAGTCTATCCGAGGAGTCGAGACCACCACCACCTTCGCTGCTCAAATCGGCGTAGAGTTCTGCCTCCGGTAATAAGATGAAACGGCCCGCAGGAAGGTCCAGGTAGACAATCCTTTGGTTAGTCTGCGTTTGGTATTCATCGCGACGCATCTCTCCATCTTTGGCAAGGAGAGTCTTCGTCTTGACAGGCGCACTCCCAGCCTTGCTGAAGGTCATACTGCGAACGGCCTGATAGCGCTCGGGTTCCTTTGTTTGAAATGGAGGCGTCGAGGAAATGATTGCATTAGTAGCGGTCTCATTGGCATCAGATCGGGGTGCAGTTGATTTGCACGCGGAAATGAGAAGCACGCCAATGGCTATTGCAATGAGGATCGGGAATCGAACACTCATACGCGTTCGACCAGCAGTGCGAGACCCATGCCTCCGCTGACGCACAACGTTGCGAGACCAAGCCTCGCGTCTCTCTTTTGCATTTCACTGAGCAAGGTTGTGGTTATGCGCACTCCCGTGCAGCCTATGGGATGGCCCAGTGCAATCGCGCCTCCGTTTACATTCAGTTTTTCCGCATCAAACTGCAGTTCGCGATCGCAGGCAATCACCTGGGCCGCGAAGGCCTCGTTGAGTTCAATCAAGTCAATGGCCTTAAGAGCGAGCTGTTGTCTTTGAAGAAGCGTGCGAATGGCCGGCACCGGACCGATTCCCATGATCTCAGGAGCGACACCGGTAATCTCGTAGTCCACGAGTCGCGCTTGCGGTGTTGTGCCCGATTTCTTGACGGCCGCTTCACTCATCACAACCAGCGCGGCAGCGCCGTCGGTTATGCCTGAAGAATTACCAGCCGTAACGGAGCCATCTTCTGAAAACACTGGCGGGAGCTTAGCGAGATCTTCCATTGTCGTGTCTGCGCGAGGATGTTCATCTCGCGCGAAGCTCGCCGTGGCATCTTTGCGATCTTTTATTTCAAGGGCCAGGACTTCCTCAGCGAATCGGCCCGACTCCTGAGCCGCTTGTGCGCGCTGTTGCGAGCGGAGTGCATACTCGTCCTGTTCTAGCCGCGAAATCTCATATCGGCGTGCCAGGTTCTCCGCGGTTTCTCCCATCACTAGTCCGGAGAGCGGATCGTTAAAGCCATCGCGATACATGCCATCGACCAACTGTGTGTTGCCCTGACGCATCCCCCAACGTGCACCCTCCGCAAAGTAGGGCACTCGCGACATGCTTTCGGTACCGCCTGCGAGAACAATATCAGCACGACCCAGCATTATTTCCTGCGCCGCAAGAATGATCGCTTTTAGTCCCGAGCCGCAAGCTTGATTGACGGTGAAGGCAGGTACTGTTTCAGGTGCGCCTGCACGGAAGGTGATCTGTCGCGCCACATTTGGGCCACCGCCTGCTTGTCTCGCACAACCCCAGATCGATTCATTGATTTCGCCGGCCGGTAAGCGAGCGCGACGCAAACTGTCCCTGGCGACAGCGACTCCGAGATCGGCCGCTGACCACGATGCCAGCGTGCCGCCAAACCGGCCAATCGGTGTCCGCACGGCTCCCGCAAGATAAACGTTCTTCATTGATGCTTTGCTGTGTGTCATCCGACTCTTGAGCGCCACGGGAGCGCGAATTTAGTTGCGAAAAATGGTAGCACACGGTAGAAGTAACAACGAAACCGGCATCATTTCCTCACGATGTTTCAGCGCCTCACAAGTCCCGACTTATTAGCCGCCGCAAAGCGTCAGATCACCGAACTGTTTGCCGCACACGCGGAATGGTTTTGCACTCCCGGGCAGGGCAATGCCCAGGCTCTCAGACGAAATGAACTCGACATCGAGATCTCGCAAGGCCGGCTGGTCCTTTCTTGTTGGACTGAGAAAGGCAGTAGATCCTGGAGGATTCTCGGCTGGCATTGGAATGGTCAAATCCTTTCTTTGCAGGCGTCAAGGAAAATGGGAGCGGAACGTCCCGTAATCGAGTTAATTCCGCGCGCTTCGGCAAATGCGATCGCAGCAACGATCAAAGCAGCTCGCCAATTTCGCTGTGATCGATTGGCCCAGCTTTCTGGTGCTTTGTTGCCGGAAACTGCGATCGAGCGAGCCGCGCTCAGTCCGGGCATCAGACGCGGACAGCCGGGAGGGTATGCACGCATCCTCTTGCGCAGGAAGCGAGAAAGGATTGCCGTAACAGGTTCTGTTGCCTCAACGCATCCCGCCAGTGTAGATGCCTTCCTTTCGTCGGCACTACTGTGGTTCATTCGCACTTCAGAACGAGTGCGTCCCCCGTACGTGCAACAGCTTTGGCTGATTGTGTCGGATGATTTACTCAAGCCTGCGTTTCTGCGAATCGCTTTGCTGCGGGAGAGTTTGCGAGAAGTTATCAAAGTCTACACAGCTGACGATGCCCTCACGGCGTTGGAAGCAATACCTTGTCCCGATCGCAGAGAGTTGTGGAAAAAAAGATTGGCGCGTTTTCCTCCTGTACCCCCGTCAGCAATGACTGTCGGGACCGCGGGGATTGTTGCCGAGGCGCCGCAGGCGATCGATGTAGTTCATGCGCGCCACGGCGAGACCCTTCGATATTTTGGTTTGCCATTCGCGCGCGTTCGTTCTGTCATGGGCGCCGAGCGTGTCTGGTTTGGCACCGAAGGATTACATCGCCGTCTGCTCGACGAAAAAACAGTGGCTGAGTGGCGCAACCTGCTCCGTGACCTAGCCGAACATAGATCCGCTTGGGCTCTGGACCATCGCCACGCTCTTTATCGCAATGCCGCCGAAGCATGGTTGGAGTCGCTCCTGCGTCACGATATTACAAAGCTGGACCCGGGTTTAATCATTGCTCCACTGCACGCGCAGTTTAGGACCGCGCGCGGAGGTAAACTCGGCGTCAGGCCCATCGACATGCTGGCGTTAAGACGCGATGGGCGGCTAGTGGTTATTGAATTAAAGGTCTCAGAAGATCGTGAGCATGTGTTGCAGGGAGTTGACTACTGGCGGCGCGTTGAGGCGCACCGCCGCAGAGGTCATATCGCCAGAGCAAAACTGTTTGGGGACAGAAAAATCCGGGACGAGTCGCCGCTCGTATATCTGGTCGCGCCGACACTTAGAGTCCATCCATCGTTTCGAACGCTCGCCAGGTGCATTGCCAGTGACCTTGAGATCTACCGGTTCGACATCAACGAAGATTGGCGCTTTGGTGTTCGTGTGATGCGCAGGATGCGCGTGAACTAATAGCTCCCTGAGTTCTAGTTCAGTTAGCTTGAATGTTTCGTTGTCCTTGGCCGCGTTGCGTCGTAGGCTAGTGCTTCACGAACACGGTTTCCTCTTCGCGGTTTTTCTGCATCGCCGGAGGGGCGCTCATCGTCGTAGGTCTCATGGTGTTCATTCCATGGCCCGCCGACACAATGCCCGAGACGCGCATTTTGAATTCGTCCGGATTGCTCGCGTTGTGCAACGCTTCTTCCAATGAAATCAGCTTTGACTGGACCAGTTGAAATAAGGATTGATCGAAGGTTTGCATGCCATATTGTGAAGTCCCTGCGGCTATGGCCTCGCGGATCATGTAAGTCTTCTCTTCGTTGATGATGTGATCACGAATTAGCGCAGTGGATACCAGCACCTCTATGGCAGGCACTCGGCCTGCGCCTTTGGCGGCTCGCACTAAACGCATCGAAATCACAGCCTTCAAGATCCCTGCCAGCTGGATACGTACCGACCTCTGCTGATGCGAGGGAAATGATGAAACAATGCGTGTGATAGTTTCCGTCGCGTCGAGTGTGTGCAACGTCGAAAGAACAAGGTGTCCGGTCTCGGCGGCAGTAAGAGCTGTCTCGATGGTTTCATGATCACGCATTTCACCGACCAGAATCACGTCCGGATCCTGGCGCAGTGCCCCGCGCAATGCTTCGGCGAACGATCGCGTGTCAACATCTACTTCGCGCTGCGTGACGAATGAGTGCTTGTCGCGGTGCAGAAATTCAATTGGGTCTTCAATCGTGACGATATGTCCGCCTCGAGTTGAGTTGATGCAATCGATCATCGCCGCCAGGGTTGTTGATTTTCCCGAGCCGGTCGCGCCAGTTACCAGAATCAAGCCGCGTCGCTCCTTGGCAATCCTTTCAATTACCGGCGGCAGGCCAAGTTCTGCCGTTCCCATGGTCTGCTCGGGAATGACCCGGAGCACAATACTCACTGTGCCGCGTTGCTGAAAAATGTTTGCGCGAAAGCGTCCCAGACCAGAGACGCCGTAACCGATATCCACTTCCGACGCCTCCTTAAACCGCTGTTTTTGCCGATTGGACATCATGGCAAAGGCCATATCCAGCGTGTCCTCTTGTTTCAAGCGAGCAGCATCTGCAACAGGATGGAGTTCGCCGCCAATGCGCATGACTGGAAACGCACCAACTTTCAGGTGGAGGTCAGAAGCGCCATGACTCGTGGCTATCCGCAGGAGATCGTCGATTTTTGTGGCCATGAAATAACCTGAAACCTTTCGGACATAGGACAAGGGCCGATTTTGTTGGGGATTTGAGCGCGGGAAGGAACGCTGTTATCGCTTGCGGGGCGCTTGGTTCACTACTGGACCAACGCAAGTTTGAATATAGCTTGTAAGTGTAATGACCGTCAACGTGGATTTGCTCAGTAAGGGAAGCTCGCCACAGATTAACGCGGATGACACAGATTCAAAAAGGAAGAATAACACTCATAGTTTCTTAACTTCTCATTTGTTCTGATCCGCGTTATCAGCGTTAATCTGTGGCGGTGACCGCTAGTCTCTCAGAGCTGTTTGGTATTTCACCACAGGTTCACTCTCTCGAGAGGAAGTCCCGCTATCGGCAATGGTCTCGGCTTTGTGCCCGTTATTGTCTGGCCGCTTCGCAGTTTCAGTATTAACAAAGGTCAGCCAGTTACCAGGCGCCGGTCGCTCACCTTTGGTTATTTCGAAGAAGCGTTTCTGAATCTTCGCGGTGATTTCACCACGACCGCCACTGCCTACGGTAATACGATCGACCGAACGAATCGGAGTTATCTCGGCCGCCGTTCCCGAAAAGAACAACTCATCGGCAACATAAACTGCTGCGCGCTGGATGGTGCGTTCCTTGACAGTTATCCCCAGTTCCTGACAAATCTGGATGACGCTGTCACGGGTAATGCCAGGCAAAATCGATGAGGACAGTGGCGGTGTCAAAACGGTGCCACCCGAAACAACGAAGATATTTTCGCCGGAGCCTTCCGAAACATAACCGCGATCGTCGAGCGCAATTCCTTCGGCAAAGCCGTTGAGCAATGCCTCCATTTTGATCAGTTGCGAATTCATGTAGTTCGCACCGCTCTTGGCCATGGCTGGCATGGAGTTTGGTGTCAGCCGGTTCCAGGTAGAAACGCAAACGTCGACGCCTTTTTCAATCGCTTCATCGCCGAGATATTTTCCCCAATCCCAGGCGCCGATGTAGCACGCAAGCGGATTTGGAAACGGATTGACACCGAAAGCTGGATGTTCTTCGTCAAGACTGCGAAAAAGAATTGGACGGATATAGCACTGATCCATGCCGCTGCGGCGGACCAGTTCAATAACCCCATCGCACAATTGCTCCATGGTCCAGGAATGGTCCATTCGATAAATTTTGGCGGAGTTCAAAAACCGCTGCATGTGCTCCCGGAGACGGAAAACTGCCGGTCCATTGTTCGTTGCATAACACCTGATGCCCTCAAAGATGCTGGAGCCATAGTGGAGGACGTGTGACATCACGTGTACCCGTGCGTCGTTCCACTTAATGAATTCTCCATCATGCCAAACGACGTCGCAGATGCGTGGAGTTGTCACGTCTTTTGTCTTGCCGTCTTTTGAGAACATATTGCTTTACTCCTTTGGGAAATCGGCCCTGGGAAGGGGAGAGGGGGTGCCGTGCAGAAACATTTCAACCGAGCGGACAACCAAGAATTTCGGTCCTTCCAAACCAGGATAATTGTGGATTAGCCAGACACGGCACAATACAGTAATTTTACTTCGCTTGGCAAGACGCGCTTGCTTCTCAGAATGCGCCTTACGTAACATCGAGAATGCTTTTCCCTATACGAAAAACTGTCAATGCCTGGACGCTTCCCGCAAGACGCCGAAAGCGGCCGACAAGTCGTTCTTTACTTACAATTACCTTGCTCTTAACGTTTCTTGCAAACTGCCGTCAACATACGATGAACGATAACACTCAACCCCAATCTGCCTTGAAAAACTCAAGCAACGATCCGCTGGAGATCCACCGGCGGGCGATCGCGATCGACATGCATGCGGATACAGCTCAGCGGCTTGTTGATGAGCATGTAGACCTGGAAAAGTTGCTGCCTGACGGCCACTTCGACGCTGTGAGGGCGAGAGAAGGAGGTTTGGACGCTCAGTTCTTTTCCATCTGGGTAGAGCCTGAACTTTTCGGAGGCGGCGGACCGAGGGCAGTCAAGCGGGCCGACGACCAGATAGCCGCAGTGCGCGCGCTCGCAGAGAAACATCCGGAGACGTGGGGCTTGGCGACCTCGGCCGCCGATGTTCGTCGTGTTGTGGGCGATGGAAAGATAGCCGCTCTCCTGGGTCTCGAAGGAGGTTATGCCATCGACGAACGCCTCGAGAACGTCGAACGCTATTACAAACTCGGAGTGCGTTATATGTCCCCTGCGTGGGGTGTGAGCACAAGCTGGGCAGGATCATCCGGCGATGAGGTGGGACGAACACGCGGTCTCAATGAATTCGGGAAAAGTGTCGTTCGCGAGATGAATCGTTTGGGAATGATGGTTGATGTGTCGCACGTTTCAGATAAGACTTTTTGGGACATCGTCAACACTTCAACGAAACCTGTGATCGCAACTCACTCGGCCTGCCGGGCTATAGCCGACGTGCCACGAAATCTCACTGACGATATGATTCGCGCCCTGGCAAAGAGCGGAGGCGTTGTTAACGTTATTTTCTATCCCGAACATCTCGAGCCAGGCTGGAGTGAAAAGAAGAAGCAGGTAGACGTTCAGATTGCGCCGATGGTCCAACAAGCTTCGAATGCCGAGAAGGGCGATGCTGCTCACAAGAAACTTGCTCGCGACCGCGTGCGGCAGGAAGAGTATGCTCGCCGTCTACCATTCGTAACCGTTGCTCGCATCGTCGATCACATCGAACACATTGTGAAGTTGGTGGGCGTCGATCATGTTGGCATCGGTTCTGATTTCGACGGGGTACAAGCCACAACGAAGGACTTGGCGACTGTCGCTGATTTGCCAAACCTTACTCGCGAGCTTCTTCGGCGTGGTCATTCGGAAGCCGACATCGACAAGATTTTGGGCGGCAATATGCTGCGGGTGATGGAGGGGCAGAAATAGTCAGTAGTCAGTTGTCCGTAGTCCGTAGTCCGTAGTCAGTGGCAACTATTAACTACGGAGAACTAACTACTGACAACTGACAACTGACAACTGACAACTGACAACTGACTACTTAACAACTGACAAATGTCTCGTAAACCAAAGATCGGATTCCATGCTCCTATTAAGGGCGGCGTGCACAACGCTCTCATCGTAGCGAGAGATACTGGTTGTGACACCGTTCAGCTCTTTTCTCGCAATCCACGCGGTTGGCTGGCCAAACCACTTACGCTTGCAGACGTGCTGCTCTTTCGCAAGACGCGTCGTTTGACGAAGATCTCGCCTGTTTTGATTCATTGTAATTACCTCGTGAACCTCGCCGCCGCCGACGCAGCCATACTTGAAAAATCGCGCATCTCCTTTCGCGAAGAAATTGAGCGCGCGATGTTGCTGGGTGTCGATTATCTGGTTGTTCATCCGGGTAGTGCGCGCGGCTCGTGCGAAGCTGATGGTATTACCAAATGCGCAGAAAGCTTGAAAATCGCCTGCAAGCGATTGAAGCTCGGTTCGCTTCGAATTCTGTTGGAGAATACGGCGGGCCAGGGCGATTGTATCGGGCACCGCTTCGAGCATCTACGTGAGATTATGAACGCCTGTCCAAAACTTCCGTTAGGCGTTTGTTTCGACACTGCTCACGCCTTCACGGCTGGTTACGATATTCGCGAAGAAGATGGTTTGGAAGTTTTGATCGACAAACTGCAACGCACAGTCGGAACCCGAAAGGTTCGCGCAATCCACTTTAACGACTCTCGCGCTGCTTACAATTCACGCGTTGATAGACATTGGCATATTGGCGAAGGTCATATAGGTAGGGATGCTTTGCGGCGAGTTGCCCGGCACCCAAAACTAAGGCACGCGGCTTTTATTCTCGAAACGCCGTACGACGATCCGCGAGCTGATCTGCAGAATCTGGAGACGCTTCGGTCATTCGTTAAGGGATGATGAGGTCTTAGGCATTTGGTCTTAGGCCTTTGGCTTTCGGTCTTTGGCCTTCGGCCTTCGGAAGATTATGGGAACGCAGATCTAAGTCCAAAGACCTAAGCCCAAAGATCTAAGCCCGAAGGCCAAAGACCAAAGTCCCAAGGCCCAAGGCCCAAGGCCAAAGACCCAAGGCCAAAGACCCAAGGCCCAAGACCCAAGACCCAAGACCCAAGACCCTCACCAAACACTTAGACAAGAACGCCTTCTTCCGCTAAAATTCGAATCACCATGTTTTCGAACTATCCGCCAACCAGACTCCTCCTAACGGTGCCGCTTCTGCGCTGCGCTTCTTAGCGCGGTTTGACAGGGCGGCGAATCCCTACTCCAAGTCAACAATCCGAAGCGAACCCCGGCAACCAGGCTTGAATTGGCTTTGTGCGACGCTCGGAAAACGTGTTAAGTGTAGATTGCGACAGGACAAGAATCATGGACGAAAAATATTTTCCTGAACAGATAGAAAAGAAGTGGCAGCAGCGCTGGAATGAGACCCAGGCATTCGAAGCGCGGTCTGATGACCCGCGGGAAAAGTTTTACTGCCTCGAAATGCTGCCTTACCCCTCCGGGTTCCTGCACATGGGCCACGTGCGCAACTATGCCATCGGCGATGCGCTTGCGTGGTTCAAGCGCCTGCAGGGCTTTAATGTTTTGCATCCGATTGGTTGGGACAGTTTTGGACAGCCTGCCGAGCAAGCCGCGATCAAACGGGGCGTGAATCCACGTGACTGGACCGAAGAAAACATTGCCCATATGCGCGGCCAATTGCAGCGCCTGGGAATCAGTTACGACTGGTCGCGCGAAATCGCAGCACATCGTCCCGAGTATTACAAATGGGACCAGTGGTTCTTCTTGAAAATGTTGGACCGCGGGTTAGCTTACAAAAAGAACTCGCCGGTCAACTGGTGCCCGAAAGAAGAAACGGTGCTTTCCAACGAACAGTCGTCGGGTGGGGTTTGCTGGCGTTGCGGCTCCACTGTCGAAAAGAGAGATTTGGAACAGTGGTTCCTGCGGATCACAGAATATGCGGAGCAACTTGTTGCTCACATGGATCAGATTGAAGCCAGCTGGCCCGAGAAAGTGCTCAAGCGTCAGCGCGATTGGGTCGGACGCAGCGAAGGGTCTTTCATCGACTTCGCGGTGAAAGACAGCACCAGCAAGATTCGCGTGTTCACCACACGTATCGACACAATCTTCGGCGCTACGGCAATCGTACTTTCTGCTGAACACCCATTGCTTGCAGAACTGCTCGAGGGATCGACCATAAAGGCAGAGGTTGCAGCGTTCGCCGAAAAGGTTAAGAGGCAAACAGCGACTCGAGCGGAAGCGGCTGACGAAGTAAAGGAAGGATTCAACACTGGACTGTTAGCGATAAACCCTTTCAGTGGTGAAAGCATTCCAGTCTGGGTTGCAAACTATGTGTTGATGGAATACGGCACTGGAGCGGTGATGAGTGTGCCTGCTCACGACGAGCGCGACTATGAGTTTGCCCAAAAATATTCCCTGCCGATTAGACAGGTCATCGCGCCCGTTTCCCATTCGCAGACCAAGGCAGAACCAGCTTCGACAAAGGGAACAGACCAGTCTGTGGAGATGACGCACGCCTTTACTGACTATGGCGTCTTAATCAATAGCGCAGAGTGGGGTGGAAAGCTTTCAGAAATAGCCATCCCTGAAATGTCTACTTACGCTGAGAAACACGGCTTTGGCAAAACGGCCGTGACCTATCGAATTCGCGACTGGGGTGTGTCGCGGCAGCGTTTCTGGGGGGCGCCCGTGCCGATCGTCTATTGCGAGAAGTGCGGCATGGTTCCAGTTCCATACGAACAGCTCCCTGTAGTGCTGCCGCAGACTGCGGACTTCAGCGGGAAAGGTGAATCGCCTCTGGCAGGGGTGCCGGAGTTTGTAAACACAACCTGCCCGAACTGTAATGCACCGGCCCGCCGCGATACAGACACTATGGACACGTTTGTCGACTCCTCGTGGTATTTCTTCCGTTACTGCGATCCGCGCAATGACGGTGCTCCGTTCAATCCCGAGGTAGTCAAGCAGTGGACTCCGGTGGATCAATACATTGGTGGTGATTCGCACGCTGTGATGCATTTGATCTACACACGCTTCTGGACCAAGTTCATGCGCGACATTGGTCTCGTTAACTTCGACGAGCCGGTGAAGAAGCTCTTGACGCAGGGAATGGTGACGAACCTCGTAGAAGGCACCGATGAATGGAAAGCAATGTCCAAGAGTCTGGGCAATGGTGTCGATCCGGATGAAATGATTGCCGCCTATGGTTCTGACGCCACTCGTTTGTTCGTTCTCTTTGCCGCGCCCGCGGAAAATGAGTTGCGCTGGTCCGAGAGTGGCATCGAAGGTGCGGTTCGCTTTTTGCGAAAGGTGTACACGATGGTGTGGCGTTGGCACGAGCGTCTTTCGAATCGCCGTGACGCAGAAACCCCTGACGAGCATAGCCCGGAAGCGCGGGCGCTCCAGCGAAAGACACACCAGACCATCGCTAAAGTGACAAGCGATTTCGAAGAATTGCATCTCAACACTAGTGTTGCTGCATTGATGGAATTGTTCAATCAGCTGAGCGACTTCAACGCCGATCCCGCCACCGCGTCGCCGGCGAATGTTTCTGTAGTGCGCGAGGCATTGGAGTCGCTTGTTATCATGCTGACGCCGTTTTCTCCCCATGCCGCTGAAGAGATGTGGGAAGCGTTGGGCCACACAGGTGGCTTATTGAAAGCCACTTGGCCTCTTGCCGACCCAGAGCTGGCGCGTCGGGAAGAGTTGGAGATTCCGATTCAAGTAAACGGGAAACTTCGTTCGCGGGTGATCACTGCGCCCGACATTTCCGATGAGCAGCTTCGGGCCGCGGCACTGGCAGATGATAAGGTGCGCGCCTTGATTGATGGTCATCAAGTGATAAAGGTCATTGTCGTGCCGAAGCGTCTAGTAAACGTTGTGGTGCGGTGAGGAGTCAGAACCGGGAGCGTAGCGACCGCACTCAATGAACGCAGGTCGCATGGCTAATCCGCATCAATACCGACCTCAAGACATGTTCGTGTGTTTAAGTTTGTCACCTGTATTACAGAACCGGGAGCAGTAGCGACCGCACTCAATGAGCGCA
>WNFR01000341.1_pt1 | contig 55811 bp, 57 predicted proteins | sample 5400221 | NCBI WGS metagenome assembly WNFR01 (sample SAMN13153357, study PRJNA577476) | soil metagenome | isolation source: 40 cm soil under Madrone tree | place: USA:California | collected 2016-06-14
GATCCAGCAGCAGCTGAACGCCGGGCTCCTGAAGAGCAGCATCCAGGCGCACGTGGTGGCGCGCGAGAAGCACCTGTACAGCATCTACAGCAAGATGCGCCGCAAGCGCGCCATGCTCAACGACATCGTGGACGTCTACGGCATCCGCATCGTGGTCGACACCCCCGACACCTGCTACCGCGCGCTCGGCGCCGTGCACTCGGTGTTCAAGCCGATGCCGGCACGCTTCAAGGACTACATCGCCATCCCGCGGGTGAACGGCTACCAGTCGCTGCACACCACCCTGTTCGGCCCCAACGGTGTGCCGATCGAGGTGCAGATCCGCACCGGCGACATGCACCGCGTGGCCGAGGCGGGCATTGCCGCGCACTGGAAGTACAAGACCGGCGCTGACGCCGACTCCACGCAGCGCGAGCGCACGCGCGAGTGGCTGTCGAATCTCGTGTCGCTGCAGGAAGCAGGCTCGTCCGAGGAATTCCTCGAGAGCGTCAAGGTCGACCTGTTCCCCGACAAGGTGTACGTGTTCACGCCCAAGGGGCAGATCCTGCGTCTGCCGTCAGGTGCCACGGTGGTGGATTTCGCCTACGCGGTGCACACCGACGTCGGCAACCGCTGCGTCGCCGCCAAGCTCGACCGGCGTCTCACGCCGCTGCGCACCGTGCTGCGCAACGGCCAGACGGTCGAGATCATCACCGCCAAGGGCGCGACTCCCAACCCCTCGTGGGTCAACTTCGTGGCGACGGCGAAGGCGCGCAGCGCCATCCGCCACTACCTCAAGGGTCTGCGGCGCACGGAAGCGATCGCGCTCGGCTCCAAGCTCCTGACGCAGGCGCTGGCGGAATTCAGCGTGTCGCTCGAGGATGTGTTACCCGAGGTGCAGCGCGCCGCGTTGGGTGAGCTCGGCATGAAGGATCTCGACGAGCTGTACGAGAAGCTCGGCATGGGCGAGCGCCTGGCGCCGCTGGTCGCGCGCCGCCTCCTGCCCAGCGCCGCGGCGGTGAACAGCCCGGGCGGACTTGCGCCGCTGGCGATCGCCGGCACCGAGGGCCTGCTGGTCAGCTACGCCCGCTGCTGCTTCCCCATTCCGTACGACCCGATCTTCGCGTTCCTGTCGGCGGGCCGCGGCGTGGTGATCCACCGCGAGAATTGCGTCAACGTCGAGGACTACCGCAAGCATCCGCAGAACTGGCTGCCGGTCAGCTGGCAGAGCGCTCCGGATCGTCTGTTCTCTTCCGAGATCCGCGCCTACGTGGTGAACCGCACCGGCGTGCTGGCCGCGGTCGCCGCGGCGATCGCCAGCACGGAAACCAACATCGACCACGTGTCCATCGACGAGCAGGACAGCGACACCGCGGTGCTGACTTTCGAGCTGCGGGTGCGCGACCGCCGGCATCTCGCGCGCCTGGTGCGCGTCATCCGCCGCATGGCCGATGTCACGCGCGTGACGCGCACCATTGCCGCGCGCGCGCGCCCGGAGCACGCGCTCGACAGCGAAGTCGACAACGAAGCCGACAGCGACAGCGGCGGGTGAATGCCGCGCAGCTAAGGAGGAGGAACCGATGAGCCGCCAGACCATTCACACCGAGCGCGCCCCGCAGGCGATCGGCACCTACTCGCAGGCGGTGCGCGCCGGCGACACCGTCTACCTGTCCGGCCAGGTGCCGCTCGATCCGGCGACCATGCAGCTGGTGAGCGGCGACATCGAGGTGCAGATCCGCCGCGTGTTCGAAAACCTCAAGGCGGTGGCGGAAGCCGCCGGTGGCTCCCTCGCCCACACGGTCAAGATGAACGTCTACCTCACCGACCTGGCGCACTTCGGCAAGGTGAACGAGATCATGGCGAGTTACTGCAGCAAGCCCTACCCGGCGCGCGCGGTAGTCGGCGTCGCCCAGCTGCCGCGTGGCGCGCAGGTCGAGATCGAGTGCGTCCTGCACCTGGACTGAGCCGCAGGTCTCTCGCCGCCGCCGCCGCCGGCCCCTCCCCGGGGGAGCGCGCCGAGCAGCGCCCGGTGACCGCGCTGCGCGGGGTGGGCGCGGCGCTCGCCGCGCGCCTCGCGCGCCTCGGCGTGACGCGCGTTTCCGATCTGCTGTTCGTGCTGCCGTTGCGCTACGAGGACCGCACGCGGGTGTCGGCCATCGGCTCGCTGCTGCCGGGCGTGCGGGCCGCGGTGGAAGGCGAAGTCCAGCTCACCGAGATCGCCTACCGCGGCCGGCGCCAGCTCCTGTGCCGGATCTCCGACGGCTCGGGGATGCTGACCCTGAGGTTCTTCCATTTCTCGGCGAGCCAGAGCCAAGGCCTGGCGCGGGGCACCCGGCTGCGCTGCTTCGGCGAGGTGCGCCGCGGCGCACTCGGGCTCGAGATGGTGCACCCGGAATACCGCCGCCTCACCGGGGAAGCCGCGCCGCTCGAAGACACGCTCACGCCGATTTATCCGCTGACGGAGGGCGTGCCCCAGGGTCGGCTGCGGGCGCTCATCGGCGAGTCGCTGCGCGAGCTGGAGAGAGCGGTGCTGCGCGACTGGCTGCCCCGTGAGGCCGTCCTGCCGCCGGGCCTGCCCTCGCTCCGCGAAGCGCTCCACTACCTGCACCGGCCGCCGCGCGAGGCGCAGCTCGCCGAGCTCGCCGCCGGCCGTCACCCGGCGCAGCGGCGACTCGCGTTCGAGGAACTGCTGGCGCACCACCTGACGCTCGGGCTGAGGAAGCGCGCGCTGAAAACCGACCCCGCCTGGGCGCTCGCCGATGGCGAGGGGCTCGCGCGCCGGTTCCTGGAGGCGCTGCCGTTCGCCCTCACGCGCGCCCAGTCGCGCGCGCTGCGCGATGCGCAGGAGGATCTCGCCACGAGCGTGCCGATGGTGCGGCTGCTGCAGGGTGATGTCGGCTGCGGCAAGACCGTGGTGGCCGCGGCCGCCGCCGCGCGTGCCGCAGGCAGCGGCCTGCAGGCGGCCCTGATGGCGCCCACGGAGCTGCTGGCCGAGCAGCACTGGCGCACCTTGCGCGACTGGTTTGCACCGCTCGGCGAGACCGTCGCCCTGGTGTCGGGTGGGCTGCCGCCGCGCACCCGGCGCAGCGCGCTCGAGGCGATCGCCGGCGGGGAGGTGCGCGTGGTGGTCGGCACGCATGCGCTGTTCCAGGAGGGCATCGATTTTGCCGCCCTCGCGCTGGTCATCGTCGACGAGCAGCACCGCTTCGGCGTGCAGCAGCGTCTCAAGCTCTCGGAAAAGGGACAGAAGCAGGGGCGCCTGCCGCACCAGCTGATCATGACGGCGACGCCCATTCCGCGCACGCTCGCCATGACCGCCTACGCCGATCTGGATATCTCCGTCATCGACGAGCTGCCGCCGGGGCGCACGCCGGTGCGAACGGTCGTGGTGCCGGAGCAGCGGCGCAGCGAGGTCGTGGCGCGCATCGCGCAAGCCTGCCGCGCCGGGCGGCAGGCGTACTGGGTCTGTCCGCTGATCGGCGAATCGGACGAATTGCGCGCACAGGCCGCGGAAGAGACCGCCGCGCGCTTGAGCGAGGCGCTTCCGGCCGTGCGCGTGGGGCTGGTGCACGGGCGCATGCCGGGCGCCGCCAAGGATCACGCCATGCTCGCTTTCAAGGCGGGGAAGATCCAGCTGCTCATCGCCACCACCGTCATCGAAGTGGGGGTGGACGTGCCCAACGCGACGCTCATGGTGATCGACAACGCCGAGCGCATGGGACTTGCGCAGTTGCATCAGCTGCGCGGGCGCGTCGGGCGCGGCTCCGAGGCGAGCACCTGCGTGCTGCTGTACCGCGCGCCGCTGTCGGCGCTGGCGCGCGAGCGCCTCAGGGTGATCCGCCGCAGCAGCGATGGCTTCGAGATCGCGCGCCGCGACCTCGAGCTGCGCGGACCCGGGGAGCTGCTCGGCACGCGTCAGACGGGCCTGGCGCAACTGCGCGTCGCCGATCTGATGCGCGATGCGGACCTGCTGCCGCGCGTGCAGCAGACCGCCGAGCTGCTGCTGGCGTCGTACCCGGACAACATCGCCGCGCTCGCCGCCCGCTGGATCGGCGCGGGCGAGCGCTACGGCCGGGTGGGCTAAAGCGCCGTGAGCCGCCGCAACCTGTCCTCCAACGCGGCGATCGCGGTCCTCTCCGTCATCTTCTTCACCTGGGGCGGCCTCACCAGCCTCAACGACGTGCTGATTCCGCATCTGAAGGCGGTGTTCGAGATGAACTACGCGCGCACGATGCTGATCCAGTTCACCTTCTTCAGCACCTACCTGGTGATGTCGCTGCCCGCGGGACGCGTCATGGCGCGCGTCGGCTACCGGCCGAGCATGGTCATCGGGCTGATCATCGCCGCCCTCGGCGCACTGGCGTTCTATCCGGCGGCCAAGGTGCCCTCGTATCCGCTGTTCCTGCTGGCGCTGTTCGTGCTCGCCAGCGGCATCACGCTGCTGCAGGTCTCGGCGAACCCGTACATCAGCCTGCTGGGCGAGCCGCGCGGCGCCTCCAGCCGGCTCACGCTGGCGCAGGCGCTGAATTCGCTCGGTCACACTCTCTCGCCGGCGCTCATCGGACCGCTGATCCTCTCGGTCGCCGTGCTCGGCAGCGCCGAACTCGCGCAGCTGCCGGGAGCGCGGCAGGAGGCCTATCGAATCGCGCAGGCCGAATCGGTGCAGCTGCCGTATCTCGCCGTCGCCGGCGGCTTGTTGCTGCTGGCGAGCTGTGTGTACCTGTTCCGCCTGCCGCCGCTGACCGAGGCCACCGAACAGGCCGATCCGCACCGCCACACGTTCGCCGAGGCGCTGCGGTACCGGCATCTGCGCCTGGGTGTGATCGGCATCTTCGTTTACGTCGGCGCCGAAGTGACCATCGGCAGCTTCCTGATCAGTTACATCGCGGCTCCGCGCATCGGCAACATCGATGCCGGCAGCGCCGCGCACTATGTTTCGTACTACTGGGGCGCCGCGATGACCGGGCGCTTCATCGGCTCGGCGTTGCTGCGCCGGATCGCGCCGCGCGTGCTGTTGGGTGTGTTCGCGCTGGTTGCGATCGCATTGCTGACGACCACCATCGTCAGCAGCGGCGCGCTGGCGATGTGGAGTGTGATCGGGACGGGTGCGTTCAACTCCATCATGTTCCCGACCATCTTCACCCTTGGCATCGAGGGCCTGGGGCCGATGACGCCGAAGGCGTCGAGCCTGCTGGTGATGGCGATCGTCGGCGGCGCGGTGATCCCGCTGCTGCAGGGCGTGCTCGCGGACCGCATCGGCGTGCAGCTCGCCTTCATGCTGCCCCTGCTGTGCTACGCCTACATCGCCTGGTATGCGCTGCAGGGATCGCGGCAGCGTGCGCTGGCGCCATGTTGAAGCCGGCGCAGCCGCGCGCCGGGCTGGCCGCATCGATGCTGGCGGCCGCGCTACCCGTCGCGGCCGCAGCACCTCAGAGCCCCGCACCGGTCATGGAAGCCGTCGACGACGCCGAAGCCGCGCGCCTGGCCGAACGCGTGCGGACGGAGTTCCTGCATGCCTGGAGCGGTTACCGCCAGTACGCGTGGGGGCACGATGCGCTCAGGCCGCTGAGCAGGACCCCGCGGGACTGGTACCGGCAATCGCTGCTGATGACGCCGGTCGATGCGCTCGACACCATGATCCTGATGGGGCTGGATGAGCAGGCCCGGCAGACGCGCGAACTGATCGCGACCGGGCTGTCGTTCGATAAGGACATCGGACCGGCCTGCCCTACGCATACGTCAACCTGCGCAGCGGCAAAACGCACGGCAACGACAGCAATCCCGCCGAAGCCGGCACCCTGCTGCTCGAGTACGGCACCCTCAGCAAGCTCAGCGGCAAGCCGGTGTTCTACGAGCGCGCCAAGCGCGCGCTGGTGGAAACCTACCGGCGCCGCTCCCGGCTCGACCTGGTGGGCGAACGCTTCGACGTCAGCACCGGCCAGTGGACCAACACCCGCAGCCACGTCGGCGCGCGCATCGACTCCTACTACGAATACCTGTGGAAGTGCTGGCGCCTGTTCGCTGACCCGCAATGCCTGGCGATGTGGAAGCGCAGCATTGCCGCCGCCAACCGCTACTATCCCGAGGAAGTGGGCGGCGCGCTGTGGTACGGCCAGGTCGAGATGTCCACGGGCCGGCGCACCGGCAGCGAGTATGGGGCGCTCGAGGCGTTCTATCCGGGCCTGCTCGCGTATTGCGGCGACATCGAACGGGCGCGGCGCCTGCAGGCCTCATCGTTCGCAATGTGGAACCTGCACGGCATCGAGCCCGAGGCTTACGATTACCGCCGGCGCCGGATCATTCAGCCGGGTTATGCGCTGCGACCCGAGATCGTGGAATCGACCTGGTACCTGTACCGCCTCACCGGTGAGGCGCAATACCGCGCGATGGGCAGGAAGCTGTTCGAGGATTTCGTGCGCTATTGCCGCACCGAGAGCGCTTACGCCGCGCTCGCCGACGTGACGACCAAGGCGCAGGCCGACGACATGGAGAGCTTTGTCATGGCCGAGACCTTCAAGTATTTCTACCTGCTGTTCGCCCCGCCCGCGACGCTCGATCCGCGGCAGGTCGTGCTCAGCACCGAAGCCCATCCGCTGCGGCGCACCTGGCCGGCGAAGTAGACTTGAGCGCACATGAGCGCGTCCATTCCCGACGGACCCTGCCCAGGATGACCAGCATCTCGCAGCCGCTCGCCCTGGCGGCGCAGATCCGGGAGGCGCCGTTGTCGTACCGCCTGGCACGGCGCGTGACCGAGTACGCGCGGCTGATGCGACTCGACCGCCCGGTCGGCACCTGGCTGCTGCTGTGGCCGGCGCTGTGGGCGCTGTGGATCGCGGGCGCCGGCCGTCCGCGCCCGCAGGTGCTGCTGCTGTTCGTGCTGGGCGTGGTGGTGATGCGCGCCGCGGGCTGCGTGATCAACGACTTTCTCGACCGCGACATCGACCCGCACGTGCAGCGCACGCGCGACCGGCCGCTCGCGGCACGGCGCGCCTCTCCGTTCGAGGCGCTGGTGCTGTTTGCGCTGCTGCTCGCGGTGGCGCTGTACCTGGTGACGCGCCTCAACCTGCTCACCGTGAAGCTCGCGGGTATCGGCGCGCTGCTCACCGTATCCTATCCGCTCTTCAAGCGCTTCTTCCCCATGCCGCAGCTGTACCTCGGCATCTCCTTCGGCGGCTGGAGCGTGCCGATGGCGTTCGCGGCCCAGAGCGAGGCGTTGCCGCGCGTCGCGTGGGTGCTGTACATCGCCGCGGTCATCTGGGCGTCCATGTACGACACCCTCTACGCCATGGTCGATCGCGAGGACGACCTGAAGATCGGCGTGAAGTCGAGCGCCATCCTGTTCGCCGACATGGACAGGCTGCTGATCGGAGTGATGCAGGCGATGATGCTGTGCGCGCTGGTGCTGGTGGGGCGCAACCTGCATTTCGGACGTCCCTATCACGCGGCTCTGGCCGCGGCCGGCGTACTGTTCCTGTGGCAGCAGTGGCTCATCCGCAAGCGCGAACCCGCCGGCTGCCTGCGCGCCTTTCTCAACAATCAGTTCGTGGGCCTGGTGGTGTTCGTCGGCATCCTGCTGCAGTACCTGTACGCCGACTGAAGCGGTGCGCGCCGCATCACCACTTTTTCTTCAACCCCACGTAGATGCCGTGCGGCATGACCGACAGCACCAGCGGCGTGCCGCTGCGGGCGTGCGCGAAGTAGCCCGCGCCGGTGCCGAGCACGAAGCCGGCGATCACGTCCGACTGCCAGTGCGCCCGGACCTTCATGCGGGCGATCGCGTCGTACAACGGCAGCAGCTCCAGCGCGTAGACCGCCGGGTGCTCCCGGCGGTACTCGAGCACCAGGGGCGTCGCGACGGCGCTGGTGGTGGTGACCTCGCCGCTGGGAAAACTCTGGTTGCCGCCGCCCTTGAACCACTGGTTGGGGTCGGAAGTCCGGTCCGGGCGCTCCCGCGAGAACACCCGCTTCAACACCTCCGAGGACACCCCGCCGAGGACCGTCGCATCGATGGACTGCCACAGCGTGCGCCCGAAGCGCTCTTCACCGCCCTCCCAGAGCGCGCCACCCACCTCGCCCAGACAACACGGTGCGGCAGCGGATCGGCACGGGTAAGCTCCGTCGAGACGGGTGTCGGCTCGTACCTTATGAGTCTTTACAAGAATCAATCGTTCCGCGCGCGCCTCGGCTTCGCTCTGCAGGGACTCGCGCACGGCGTGCGCGCGGAGCGCAGCCTGCAGGTCCAGCTGGTGGCTTTCGCGGCCGCGCTGGCGGCGCTCGGCATCCTGCGCCCGGGGGCGCTGTGGTCGGCGCTGGTGCTGCTGGCGAGCGCCGCCGTGATCGCAGCCGAACTGTTCAACACCGCGATCGAGGGGCTCGCGGATGAGCTGCACCCGCAGGAGCACCCCGCAATCCGCATCGCGAAGGATTGCGCGGCCGCCGGCGTGCTCGTCGCCTCGCTCGGAGCGCTCGCCGTCGCGCTCGCCCTGATCCTGCACCTGCTGGACCGGTGAGGACGATGGCAAACGCGGTCACCTGGGGAGCGCATGTGTTTGAAGCCCTGTCCATGGACGTGGAAGCGGATTGGAGCGACGAAGGGGGCGTTTACATCTTCGCGGGTATCCAGGCTGATGCCTTATGGCACGCCTATTACATAGGCAGCGCTGACAGCTTCAAGACCCGACTTCAGAATCATGAGCAATGGGTTCCCGCACGCAAGCTGGGGGCCAGCCACATCCACGCGATGGTGGTGCCGCTGCAGGCCACCCGGGAGCAGATCGAGCAGGAGCTGATTGCGACCTATCGGCCTTACCTGAACACTCAGCCCGGCTGGTTTTCGCCGGTGAGCACAGAATGACCAATTGTCGACTCATGGTACCGCATCTCGTTGACATGAGCGGGCGCGCTCGGGCATCGTCCTGCACCGCATGAATCAGGTGATGTCCGAGCCTCAGGTGAGCTACGACCCCCTCCGGCACGACTGGCGGCCGGCCGAGGTGCAGGCGCTGTTCGCGCTGCCGTTCACGGACCTGATCCTGCGCGCCCAGCGCCTGCACCGCGCGCATCATGAACCGAACACCGTGCAAATGAGCACGCTGCTGTCCATCAAGACCGGCGCCTGCCCCGAGGATTGCGCCTACTGCCCGCAGAGCGTGCGTTACGACACCGGGCTGGCCGCGGAAGCGCTGCTGGAGGTCGCCGCGGTGCGCGAGCACGCGGCGCGCGCCAAGGCGGCCGGCGCGACGCGCTTCTGCATGGGTGCGGCCTACCGCTCCCCCAAGGCTCGCGACCTGCAGGTGATCGTGCAGATGGTCCGCGAGGTGCGCGCACTCGGGCTCGAGAGCTGCGCCACCCTCGGGATGCTCACGCCCGCCCAGGCAGCCCAGCTCAAGGCGGCCGGCCTCGACTACTACAACCACAACCTCGACACCTCGGCCGAGTACTACGCTGAGATCATCACCACGCGCACCTACCAGGACCGCCTCGACACGCTCGCGGCGGTGCGCGCGGCGGGACTCAAGGTATGTTGCGGCGGCATTGTCGGCATGGGCGAGTCGCCCACCGATCGCGCCGAGCTGCTGCGCACGCTGGCGAATCTGCCCTCGCATCCCGAGAGCGTGCCGATCAACCAGCTCGTGAAGGTCCCCGGCACCCCGCTCGCGGGCGCCGCCGACGTGGATCCGTTCGATTTCGTGCGCACCATCGCGGTCGCGCGGGTGCTGATGCCGCGCGCCCACGTGCGCCTGTCGGCCGGGCGCGAGGGCATGAGCGATGAGCTGCAGGCGCTGTGCTTTCTCGCCGGGGCGAACTCCATCTTCTACGGCGAGAAGCTGCTCACCACCGGCAACCCCGACGTCGAGCGCGACCGGCGGCTGTTCGAGCGGCTGGGACTCACCGCCGAGGGCGCGGCCTGCGCGGCGAGCTGAAACCGCGGGTGCCCGCTCGCCATGAAACGAGCCGCACCGGCACTTGAGGCGGCGCTGTCGCGGCTTGCGCAACGGCAGCTGCAGCGCGGGCGCACCACAGTCGAGGCATTCGCGGCTCCGGACAGTCGCGTGGTGGCGCTCGCCGGCGGGCGTGAGCTGGTCGACTTCAGCAGCAACGACTACTTGGGTCTCGCGCGCCACCCGGCGCTCGCCGCGGCCATGAGCGCGTGCGCGGCGCGCGCCGGCGCGGGCAGCGGCGCCTCGCATCTGGTCACCGGCCACGGCGCCGAGCACGAGCATCTGGAACAGGAGCTGGCGGCCTTCACCGGGCGCGAGCGCGCGCTGCTCTTTTCCACCGGCTACATGGCGAACCTCGCGGTGATGAGCGCACTCGCGGGGCGCGGGGAGCGCGTGCTGCTCGATCGGCTGTGCCACGCCTCCCTCATCGACGGCGCGATCCTTTCGGGCGCGGTCCTGCGGCGCTACCGCCACGCCGACTCGCAGGCCGCCGCCCGTCTGCTCGGCTCCGACGGCGCCCGTACGGCGCTCATCGCCACCGACGGCGTGTTCAGCATGGACGGGGATCTGGCGCCGCTGCCGGAGCTGGCGCGCGCCGCGCGCGCGCAGGACGCATGGCTCGTGGTCGACGACGCGCACGGCCTGGGTGTCGTGGGCGCGGGCGGACGCGGCGCGCTTGAGCATTTTGGCCTCGGGCCCGAGGAGGTGCCGGTGCTGGTCGGCACGCTCGGCAAGGCCTTCGGCTCGTTCGGCGCGTTCGTGGCCGGCGGCGCCGATCTCATCGAATACCTGATCCAGACGGCGCGCACCTACATCTACACCACCGCGCTGCCGCAGCCGGTGGCGGCCGCCACGCGCCGGGCGCTCGAGCTGGCGCAGGCCGAGAGCTGGCGGCGCGAGCGCGTGCTGGCGCTCACCGCGCGCTTTCGCAGGCACGCGAAGGAAGCGCAGGTGCCGCTCGGGGACTCCGCAACTCCCATCCAGCCCGTCGTGCTCGGAAGCGCCGCCGCCGCACTCGCCGCACAGCGGCAGTTGCAGGAGGCGGGCCTGTGGGTCGTGGCCATCCGGCCGCCCACGGTGCCCCAGGGGAGCGCGCGCCTGCGCATCACCCTGTCCGCCGCGCACACGGAAGCCCAGGTCGATGAGCTGGTCGCGCAGCTGGCGCGCGCGTGCGCGCGGGCGCGGAGCCTCGAGGCGTGAGCGCTCTCAACTTCGAGGTGAGGGGACGCGGCCGGGACCTGGTGCTGCTGCACGGCTGGGGTCTCAACCTCAGGGTGTGGGATGAGCTCGCGGATGCTCTGGCGCGTCGCTTCCGGGTCATCGCCATCGATCTGCCCGGGCACGGCAAGAGCGACTGGGACGCACGCGCCAGCACGCCGGCGGCGCAGGCCTGGCGGGTGCACGAGACGCTCGCGCCCCTGACGCAGCGCTACGCGCTGCTCGGCTGGTCCTTAGGGGGACAGTTCGCGCTCGATCTCGCGGCCGCCATGCCCGCGGCAGTCGAGCGCCTGGCGCTGGTCGCCACGACACCGAAGTTTCTCGCCGCTGCGGGCTGGCGCTGCGGCACGGCGCCGGCGCTGCTGCGCAAGCTCGAAAAGCAATTGCAGTCGGACTGCGAGCGCGCGGTGAGGGGGTTCCTCGCGCTGCAGGTGCGCGGCAGCGCCCCGCGCACCGCCGCCCGCGTGCTGGCGACGCTGCGCCACGCCCTGGCGCACGGGGCGGCGCGCCCGGAAGCGCTCGCGCGCGGGCTGGAGCGGCTGAAGGAGGGCGACCTGCGGCCGGCGCTCGAGCTGGTGCGCGTGCCGGCCCTGGTGATCGGCGGGCGCCTCGACCGGATCACGCGCGCGGCGGCTGGCCGCGCGCTGGCGGCGGCACTGCCGCAGGCGCGTTACGTCGAATTCGCGCGCGCCACGCACGCCCCGTTCCTGTCGAACCCGGCGCGCTTCGCGCGCCTGCTCACGGAGTTCCTGCGTGGCTGAGCTCGGCGGGGTCTTTCGCCTCGACCGCGCAGGGGTGCGTGCGTCCTTCGATCGCGCCAGCGCCAGCTATGAGTCCGCCGCCGGCCTGCAGGTGTGCGTGGCCGCCGAGCTGCTCGAGCGGCTCGCCGTGTTTGCTTTCGCTCCTAGCGTGGTGCTCGACCTGGGCGCCGGCACCGGCCGCGTCACGCGCGAGCTCAAGCGCCGCTACCGGCGCGCGCTCGTGATTGCGCTCGACCTCGCCCCCGGCATGCTGCGCGAGGCGCGCCGGCATCAGCAGTTGTGGCGGCGCTTCGAGCGGGTGTGCGGGGACGCGCTGCGCCTGCCACTCGCCGACGCCAGCGTGGATGTCGTGTTCAGCAGCCTGATGCTCCAATGGTGCGAGCCGCTCGATACGGCGCTCGCCGAATGTCGCCGCGTCCTCAAGCCCGACGGCTTCTTCGCCTTCAGCACCTTCGGTCCGGACACGCTGCACGAGCTGCGCGGCGCGTGGGCGAGCGCCGACGGCTATAATCATGTGAATCACTTCGTCGACGTGCACGAGGTCGGTGATGCGCTGGTGCGCGCGGGTCTCATGGAGCCGGTGCTCGATGTGGATCGCGTCGAGGTCGGCTACCCCGATGCGCTGTCACTGATGCGCGATCTGAAGGCGATCGGCGCACACAACGTGACGGCCGGGCGGCCGCGCGCGCTCGTGGGCCGGGCGCGCCTCAAGCGCATGCAGGACGCCTACGAAGCGTTTCGCCGCGATGATCGACTGCCGGCCACCTACGAAGTCATCTACGGCGCGAGCTGGGGAGCGGCCGGGCGCCGCGCCACGGCGGCCATAGCGGGTGAAGCGCGCATCGCGCCCGGCTCGATCCGGCGGGCAGGCCGGCCATGACGGGCAGGGGGATTTTCGTCACCGGCACGGACACCGCAGTGGGCAAGACCGTCGTGGCGTGCGGCCTGGCGCGCGGATTTCGGGCCCACGGCGCCCGGGTCGCGGTCATGAAGCCGGTGGCTTCCGGCGCCACCCGCACGCCCGAGGGCCTGCGCAACGCCGACGCCCTGGCCCTCATCGAAGCGGCGCAGGCAACGACCCCTTACGCCCTCGTCAACCCCTATTGCTTTGAACCGCCCATTTCACCGCATATCGCCGCAAAAGAGGCCATGATCGAGGTTGATATCGCCACGATCCGCCGGAATTTCGAGACCCTGGCGGCGGATGCGGACTGGGTCGTGATCGAGGGCGCGGGGGGCTGGTTCACCCCGATCAGCGAGCGCCAGACCATGGCGGATCTGGTCTGGGCGCTCGCGGTGCCGACTCTCATGGTCGTCGGCGTGAGGCTCGGGTGTCTGAATCACGCGCAGCTCACGCGCCTCGCGATCGAGGCGCGAGGCGTGAGCTTCGCCGGCTGGATCGCGAGCGGCGTCGATCCCGCCATGGCGCGCACCGCCGAGAATCTCGCTTCGCTCGAGCGGCTGCTCGGTGAGCCCGCGCTCGCCGTCGCGGCCTGTGAGCCCGAGGCCGCTGCATCGCTCACGCTCGAGGCGGCGGCGGCGCGGCTCGCGCAAAAGGCGATAGGCTTCTGATTCAACGGCGACGCGCAGATCGTGAGATCGTGCACCCACCGGCTAACGGCATGGCGGTCGGGGCGTAGCGCTATTTCGCGGCGTTGACCATGTAGTCGACGGCGTTCGAGATCGACTGGTCGGCAAGATCGACCCGGCCGCCTTTGGGTGGCATCACGCCGGACTTGCCTTGAAAGCCTTCGAGCGCGTGCTTATGAAGCACTGCCAGGCCTTGTCCGAGGCGCGGTGCCCACGCTCCTTTGTCCCCAAACTTCGGTGCGCCGGCAACTCCGGCGGCGTGACAAGCGATACAAGTCGTGCTGTAAACCTGCTCACCGGTGAGCACGGCCGCCGGGGCCGCCGGGGGAGGGACCGCGGGTGTTGTATCACGCGCATTGAGCGCGGCGTTGTCTGTGCCCGCGACCGCGACTCTCGCCAGCGGGGCAATGCGTTCTGCGACCAGTCGCTGATACTGCAGGTCGTCTTTGATCTGTCCGGTACGAGCGCCGCTCGCCCCGTGAATGGCGAGAAAAAGAGTACCCACGACCAAGCCTGCGAGAATGCCGACGGCCCGCATGAACAAATCAAGGAATTTACGATCGTCGGTTACGCTCACAATGGGTTGAAAGTTTCGCTCACCGCAAGAATGCCGCCAAGCGCGTTAAGAAGGTGTAGTCCCCTTCCACCGCCATGAGCCCAATCAGAATCAGCAAGACCAGCGGCGGGACCAGAATCGCAAATTTCAGTGCCAGGCGCTCCCAGGCCATGTGCATGAAGATGGCGACGATCAAGCCTGCCTTTATCACCATGAAGGTGATGATCAGAGTCCATCTTAGATATCCATGGAAATGAAAGTAGTCGACGAGATAGGAGAAAGTGCTGAAAACAAACAGCAGTCCCCAGATCCATAAATAGACACTGAGGGGATGTTGCTGCCCTTCGGCATGTTCGTGTCGGACGGCTTGTTCCATGTTTCCCTACCAGAGATAGAAGAAGGCAAAGATAAATACCCACACTAGATCGACGAAATGCCAGTACAGGCCGGTAATCTCCACGGTCTCATAGCTTCCCTTGCGGTCATAAAATCCTCGCCAAACCCTGAGAGCTACCACAGTGAGGTAAATCACGCCCGCCGATACGTGCAGGCCGTGGAACCCGGTGATCATAAAGAAAGACGATCCAAACTGCGTCGCGCCCAGGGGATTCCCCCAGGGACGAACTCCTTCCCGGATGAGCTTGGTCCACTCGAACGCCTGCATACCAACGAATGTGGCGCCGAACGCTGCAGTGATCAGCATCAGCGCCGTGGTATTGGCGCGATGGCGGCGGTAGCCGAAGTTGACGGCCAGCGCCATGGTCCCGCTGCTGGTGATCAGAACCATGGTCATGATCGCGATCAGGATCAGCGGAATGCGCGTACCCCCGATATCGAGGGAGAAGACTTCGCTCGGATTCGGCCAAGGCACGGTGGTCGATATCCGTACATTCATGTACGAGGTGAGGAAACACGTGAAGATGAAGGTATCGCTGAGGAGGAAGATCCACATCATCGCCTTGCCCCAGGGGACGGGAAAGGCCTGCTTATCGGCCGACCAGTCGGAGACGACTCCCGGCAAGCCTGCGAGCGCTGAGGTGGAGTCTCCTGCAGGTGTCAGGGCATTTTCTGCCATACGAATTTGATCCGAAGATTCAGGTGGACAACAGCAAAGCGAACAGGACCAGCCACACCAGCAGCAAGTAATGCCAGTACACGGTACACAGCTCCACGCTCAAGGCCACATCAAGCAGCTCCACGCCGGGGTGTGCCATTCTGACGACGGTCTTACCCCAAACGAACAAGCCCCCGAGCAAATGCAGCCCGTGCACCCCGGTGAGCAGGTAGAAAAACGCGATGGCCGGGCCACTGGCGATGAAATAACCAGACGCACTCAATTGGCGCCACGCCAGAAGCTGCCCGGCCAGAAACGCGAGGGCGAGTACACCCCCCGCGACTAGAGCGATCCTTACACGCTCTGCCTGTGCCCGTCTTGCCGCCCCGCGCGCCCATTGCATGGCGGCACTGCTCAGGATCAGCACGGCGGTGTTCAGCCACAACAGTCGCGGTACGGCGAGTGGACTCCAATCGCCGTGTGCGTGCTGCATGCGCATCCAATAGGCGGAAATGAACAGCCCAAATAAGGACGTGATCACGGCCAGCAAAATCCACAGGCCGATCTTTGCTGGCGGCAGACTTATCCGGCCACCCGCCTCGACATCTTCAAGCGATCCAGGCGCCTCCCACGGCTTGGCGGTGAGTCTTCTTGCCAGCAACCCCCACACGACGACGCCCGCGAGCAGCGCGACAAACGCAACTGACAGGCTCACGGCGCGATTCCGTGCTCACGCCCTGCGGGTGTCCGAGCATCGAGCGGTTGGTTTTGCGGTATGAAATCTTCTTTGGCGCCCGGTACGCTGTAGTCGTAAGCCCAACGATAGACCACCGGCAGCTTTGGACCCCAGTTGCCATGCTTCGGTGGCGTGTCGGGTGTTTGCCATTCGAGCGTCGTAGCCCTCCAGGGGTTGCTGCCCGCCGGCTTGCCCTTCGAGAGACTCCAAATCAGGTTGAATAAAAACACCAGTTGAACGGCCGCTACGAACAGGGCCGAAATGGTGATGCCCGCATTCGCCCACTGGACCGACGGCGGGATAAATTCAGTGCCGCCAAAGGCATAATACCGCCGTGGCACACCCAGGATGCCCAGATAGTGCATGGGAAGGTAAATCGCATAGGTTCCGAGGAATGTCAGCCAGAAATGGATCCTGCCCAACGTATCATTCAACATGCGGCCGGTGATCTTGGGGTACCAGTGGTAGATCGCCCCGAACACCACCAGGATCGGCGACACGCCCATCACCATATGGAAGTGAGCGACGACAAAGTAGGTGGCCGATAGGGGCACGTCCACCGTTACGTTACCCAGGAACAGGCCCGTCAAGCCCCCGTTGACAAACGTGAAGATGAACCCGATTGCAAACAACATCGGGACGGTGAGATGAATGTCACCGCGCCACAGCGTGAGCACCCAGTTGTAGACCTTGATTGCGGTCGGGACCGCGATAATCAGGGTGGTCGTGGCAAAGAAGAAGCCGAAGTACGGGTTCATGCCGCTGACGTACATGTGGTGAGCCCACACCACGAAGCTCAGGCATCCGATGGCCAGAATTGCCCAAACCATCATGCGATAGCCGAATATATGCCTGCGCGCATGGGTGCTGAGCAGGTCGGAAACGATGCCGAAGGCCGGCAGGGCAACGATATAGACCTCCGGGTGGCCGAAGAACCAGAACAGGTGCTGGAACAGCAGCGGGCTACCCCCATTGTGTGTGGGGGGTTGTCCCATCGAGACGACCGCGGGCAGGAAGAAGCTGGTGCCCAGGACGCTGTCGAGGGTCATCATGACGGCGCCGACCAGTAAGGCGGGAAAGGCCAGCAGCCCGAGGACGGTGGCCATGAAAATGCCCCATACCGACAAAGGCATGCGCATCAAGGTCATCCCGCGACAGCGGGCCTGCAAGACAGTCGTCACATAGTTCAATCCGCCCATGGTGAATGCAACGATGAACAGGGCGAGCGAGAGCAGCATCAAAATGATGCCCCAACTCGCTCCCGGAGTACCCGGAAGAACAGCCTGCGGGGGGTACAAGGTCCAACCCGCGCCGGTGGGTCCGCCAGCCACGAAAAAGCCGGCCACGAGCACCAGCACGGCGACCAGATATACCCAGTAACTGACCATGTTCATGTAGGGGAAGACCATGTCCCGGGCGCCGCACATCAGCGGAATGAGGTAGTTGCCAAAGCCCCCGAGGAACAGCGCGGTGAGCAGGTAGATCACCATGATCATGCCGTGCATGGTGATGAACTGTAAGTAGTTGTTCGGAGCGATGACGGAGAAGAAATGCGGGAACCCCAATTGCAGGCGCATCAACACTGACATGGTCAGAGCAACCAAACCAATCGCAATGGCGGTAATCGCGTACTGGATTGCGATGACTTTGTGATCCTGACTCCAGATGTACTTCGTGATGAAGGTCTGGGGGTCATGAAGTGCGTGGTCGCGGTCGGCGATTGCAACGTATGCCATTAAAAAACCCTCCTCCGCATCACTTCGCCGCGTGCTATCGCCTCGCGGCCGAGCAGCGGATCCCGGTCGGCGGTCCAGCCGTCACATCGTATGAATGTACGCAAGAAGATCATTGATTGCCCGATCGTCGGGCAGAGTTTTGGCCATCAACGCCATTTGTGCGCCGGTGAAGTCCTGTGGATGGGCGCCGCGAATACCCTGCTGGAAATTATGCAGCTGTCGCGCCAAATACCAGTCACTCATGTGCGCCAGCCGGGGGGCCTTCGTCGACCAGATACCCTGGCCGGCGGTACCGTGACAGGCCGCGCAGGTCGTGTAGAGCGACTTGCCTCTGTCAGGATCTCCCACCAGTGTGGCTGGCGGACGCTCATCCGGCAGAGAATTGATATAAGCGACGACATTGCTTATTGCCGTGTCGTCAGCCAACGTCGAAGCGAACGGTATCATCTGCTTTGCATAGATGTCCTGATCGCTTGCCCCGCGGATTCCCTGTTTGAAATGCCGCAATTGCGTGGCCAGGTACCAGCCGGCCTGGCTACTCAACTTCGGGGCGTTCAGCGTCTGATTACCTTGCGCCCGCGGTCCGTGACAGGCGCTGCACACGGCATACATAGCCTGGCCTGCCGAAGCATTGCCCGCGACCTGGGCTCTCGTTTCGGAGTAGGTTGGTTGATTGGACAACCATGATTGAAACGCGCGCTCCTCATCCACCACGACACGGCCCCGCATGGCGAAATGGGCGATCCCACATAGCTGCTCGCAAAGCACGTCGTATCGTCCGGTCCGGGTGGGGGTGACCCAGAAATAAGTGACCATGCCCGGCACCATGTCCATTTTGACGCGGAATTGCGCCACGGCCCACTGGTGGTTGACGTCCTTGGAGCGCAGCAACATCTTGACCGGCTTGTTGACGGGCAGATGCAACTCAGGGCTCGATATCAAGATGTCGTCCGCGCCCCTGGGATCCTTTGGATCGATGCCGAACGGGTTGTCAGGACTGATGAGCCTGGGATCAGTGCTGCCCAATACCCCGTCCCGCCCGGGGAAACGGTAGCCCCATGTCCATTGCTGACCCACGACCTCAACCACCGTCGCTTCTTTCGGTACGGTGACGAACTTGGCCCATACAAACAAACCTGGTGCCAACATCGCAGCGACGCCCACCGAGGTCAGTATAGTGAGCCACCACTCGAGCTTTTTGTTCTCAGGCGCGTACTCCGCCCGTCGTCCCTTGCGGTGACGGTACAGGAAGACCGCACAGGCCATGAACAGATTGACGGCTACAAAGACGATCCCGGTGACCACGAAGGTGATGTTCACCGTGTCATCCATCATCTTCCAATTGGATGCGATCGGCGTGAACCACCACGGGCTCAGGAAGTGGAATAGGATCGTTCCAACGACCAGTAAGACCAATGCAACTGCCAGCGCCATCCCGTAATCCTCTCAGCTGAGTCCAGCTTCCGGACGGGGAGATTCCGATCTACGCTTCACGGCACTAAGGCACTAAATGGATTAATAAAATGCCGCCATCGAGCCGCGCTGCGGCGTCGACGTGCCCGTCAGGTGGGAATCACTTTCCTTCCGCCGAGGGACACAGCGGAGTTTCTCATAAGAACAGGCGGTTTCAAACGGGCTTCGGCCTACCGCTCTCTTCCCAAAAACCAGGCCCAAATGCCGAAACAGAGCAGGGAAATGGCGACCACTGCGAAAGGGAGCGCCGGCAGCCAGCTCGGCACGTTGCGCATATCGAAGCCCCTGACGACCGCTGCAACCACCGCTGCGATTGCCACACCAAGAAAGATTCCAAAGGCCAGATTTGGCTGCCTGCGCCAGGCCACGGTCCACAAAACCAGGAACAGCAGGAGACCGGCTATTTGCAGCAATGTTGCCATGTGCGCACGCGGCCGCGACGCGCCGCAGGTCGGTGGGCAGTCAGTGCGAGCTGCCCGGGAACAGACGGCAGTAGATACAATCGGTCTCGGGGGAGCTCTCGAGCCAGACGTGCTGCACCCAGTAGCCTTCATGCTTGGCAGCCGCGTGCTCCCATCCGTGGTTCGCGAGATCGTGTCCCACCACGTCTGCCGGATGAGCTTGCTGAAGAATCTCGGTCGCACGTGCGGTCTCGATCGCACCACGCGGAAGCACGGTAATAGTCGCTGCTCCGTTCTCGACACGTTGGGCGAGAATTTCGGGGTAGTGCCGCTGGTCCTCGCCTTTTAATAGTGTGCGGAAGTACTGGACGCATTTGCCGTGCAGCGAATCGGCTGGTTCGCAGCCGGCCCGCCCCAGCTCACAGGAAGCCGTGAGTTCAACGCGATCCGTGGGGAAGCCGTCTCGGACCAGCATCACGCGCACCCGCTCAGCCGCCTCGTAGTCGTTGAACACGGCGAGTATCACAGCGCTCATGTCTCCCTCCCGACGGTTGGAGCACAGGGAGTGCCTCGTCTGATGACACAGATTCTACCCCTTGTAAGTGGCAGCAGGGGTCCCCTCAGCAAATCCCGGCAAATTCACAGACCGATCGCGATTCCGGCCTTAGATTCAAGGACTTGCTGATCGCGTCTGCGGAGGGACCATGACGGTGTCGGGGAGTTCACGATGGACAGCTGGCACGCTGCGTTTCTCGTTACCATCGAGACGTCCGTGAACCGCGAACCACTGCGCATCGAGATCTGCCCGAACTGCTCGCTCAGCGTGCGGGGTGCGCAGCTGTTTTTTGCCGGCGCCTGCGTGGTCCCGTGTGGGGTTGGCGCGTTCCTCGCCATGAAGGGCTTCTGGCCGATCCTGCCCTTCGCCGGGCTCGAGATGGCGCTGCTCGGCTGGGCGCTCAAACTGTCCCTGGAGCGCCGCTTCCACCGCCAGACCATTACCGTGACGGACGCCGACGTGCGCATCGAATCGCGGCTGCGCGAGCGCTGCTCACGGATCGTGTTCCCGCGGCATTGGGCGCAGGTTAAACTGCGCCGCCCCAAAGCGCGCTTGCACCCGAGCCGGCTCACCATCGAGTCGCACGGCCGCCAATGCGAGCTGGGCAGCTTTCTCACGGAAGAGGAGCGGCGTGGATTGGCGCTTCGGTTGCAGCGACTCATCGGCCGCGTCAACGAGTCGCCCTCCTGGCCGTAGGGCCCCCAGGCGGAGCTGGTCTGATTCATTTGAGATGCGCCGCCTGCGACGGTAAGGGGTGCGCGCGGCAAGGCACGTAATGATGATTCGCGCAAAGCTCGCTCCGCTCGTCTTGGCTGCCGCCGCGGCGTCCGGCTTCCCGCCGGCGCGGGCCGAATCCGGCTGGGGCCAGCTCAACATGCCCCGGGGGGTCACGGAGATCAGCCGCAAGATCTACGACCTGCACATGGAAATCTTCTGGGTGTGCGTCGCCATCGCGGTCGTCGTGTTCGGCGCGATGCTCTGGTCGATCATCACCTACCGCAAGTCCAGGGGCGCGATCCCTGACGGCACCCTCGTGCACAACACCAAGGTCGAATTCATGTGGACGGTGGTGCCGGTGATCATCCTGATCGCCATGGCGCTACCGGCGGCGAGGACGCTGGTGGAGATCGAGGACACGACCAAGACCGAGCTCACCATCAAGGTCACCGGCTTCCAGTGGGGGTGGCAATACGACTACCTCGACGACGGCGTGGCCTACTACTCGCGCCTCGACCGCAAGAGCGATGCGGCACGCGAGCTGCTCTCCGGGATCGATCCCAACACCGTCGATCATTATCTGCTCAACGTCGATCACCCGCTGGTGGTGCCGGTCGGCACCAAGGTGCGCCTGCTGGTCACCGCCGCGGACGTCATCCATTCCTGGTGGGTGCCGGACTTCGGCGTGAAGAAAGACGCGATCCCGGGCTTCGTGAACGAGGCGTGGTTCAGAGTGGACACGGACAAGCCGGGACTCTACCGCGGCCAGTGCGCGGAGCTGTGCGGCCGCGATCACGGCTTCATGCCCATCGTGGTCGACGTGCGCACCAAGGCGGACTTCGCCACCTGGCTCAAGGACAAGGCCGCCCGAGCACAGGCGGCTGCACCGCCCGCCGCGCCCGCGGTGCCGCCCGCTGCCGCACCGGCCGATGCCGCGAGCCCCCCGGCCGCGACCGCATCCTGATCAGTCCCAACGCTTCCTACCGAGAACCCTACATGGCCGAGCCGCTCGCACACGCCGCCTCCCACGACCACGACCACAAGCCGCACGGCTGGCGGCGCTGGGTCTACGCGACCAACCACAAAGACATCGGCACCATGTACCTGATCTTCGCCTGCACGATGTTCTTCATCGGCGGCGGCATGGCGATGCTCATCCGGCTCGAGCTGTTCAGGCCCGGCCTGCAGTTCTTCGATCCGCAGTTCTTCAACTCCATGACCACCATGCACGCGCTGATCATGATCTTCGGCGCGGTGATGCCGGCGTGGACGGGACTGGCAAACTGGATGATTCCGATGCAGATCGGGGCACCGGACATGGCGCTGCCGCGCCTCAACAACTTCAGTTTCTGGATCCTGCCGTTCGCGTTCACGCTGCTGCTGTCGTCGCTGTTCGTGCCCGGCGGGGCGCCCGCGGGCGGCTGGACCATGTACCCGCCGCTGGTGCTGCAGACCGGGGCATCCTTCCCGATGCTGATCTTCTCCATCCACCTGATGGGCGCCTCCTCGATTCTCGGCGCCATCAACGTCATCGTCACCATCGTGAACATGCGCGCGCCGGGGATGATGCTGTTGCGCATGCCGCTGTTCGTGTGGACCTGGCTGATCACCGCCTACCTGCTGATCGCGGTGATGCCGGTGCTCGCGGGAGCGGTGACCATGCTGCTCACCGATCACTTCTTCGGCACCACCTTCTTCACCGCCGCCGGCGGCGGCGATCCGGTGATGTTCCAGCATATCTTCTGGTTCTTCGGCCACCCGGAAGTCTATATCCTCATCCTGCCGGCGTTCGGCATCATCTCGGAAGTCATTCCGACCTTCTCCCGCAAGCCGCTGTTCGGCTACGAGGCGATGGTGTACGCGGTCGCCTCCATCGCCTTCCTGTCGTTCATCGTGTGGGCGCACCACATGTTCACGGTAGGCATGCCGCTGGCGGCGCAGCTGTTCTTCATGCTGTCCACCATGCTGATCGCGGTGCCCACGGGCGTGAAGGTGTTCAACTGGACGGCGACCATGTGGAAGGGTTCGCTGTCGTTCGAGCCGCCGATGCTATTCGCGCTGGCGTTCCTGTTCCTGTTCACCATCGGCGGCTTTTCCGGGCTGATGCTGGCGATCGTGCCGGCCGACTACCAGTACCAGGACACCTACTTCGTGGTGGCGCACTTCCACTACGTGCTGGTGCCCGGTGCGGTCTTCGGCATCATGGCGGGGGTGTACTACTGGCTGCCCAAATGGACCGGCAGGATGTACGACCTGAAGCTCGCGACCTGGCATTTCTGGCTGTCGGCGATCTTCGTGAACGTGCTGTTCTTCCCGCAGCACTTCCTGGGACTCGCCGGTATGCCGCGCCGCATTCCCGACTACGCGGTGCAGTTCACCGACTGGAACATGGTGTCCTCGATCGGCGCTTTCGGCTTCGGCCTGGCGCAACTGCTGTTCCCGTACATCGTCTGGAAGTGCGTGCGCTCCGGCGAGCGCGTCGGCAAGAAGGCCTGGGAGGGCGCGCATGGACTGGAGTGGGAGCTGCCCTCGCCGCCGCCCTATCACTCCTGGACCACGCCGCCGTCGGATGCGGTCATCGCGCGCGGCGCGGCGCATTGATGCAGCCGCACATCACCAGCCCGCACACGGCGCCGCCGCATGAGGCCCAGCGGCGCCGGCGCCTCCGGCGTAGCGCGCTGCTGTTCGCGCTGATCGCGGCGGTCTTCTACTTCGGCTTCATCGTCATGACACTGGTGCGCGGCCGGCCATGAGCGACCCGCGGCGCGCAAACCGCCATCTGCTGTGGCAGCTGCTGGCCATGGCGGCCGGCAGCTTCGGGTTCGGCTTTGCCCTGGTGCCGCTGTACAACGTGCTGTGCTCGGTCACCGGCTACGGCGATCAGGCCAGGCTCCTCGAGCGGGTGCAGGCGGTCGAGCACCCGGACGTGAACCGCACCGTGAAGGTGGAATTCCTGGCGGACGTCGCCAGCGCCGGCAACTGGGAGTTCCGCCCCGTGGTGCGCACCCTCGACGTGCATCCGGGCCAGCTCTACACCGCGCAGTTCTACGCGCACAACCTCTCCGGGCGTGACACCGTGGCGCAGGCGGTGCCCAACATCGCGCCCTCGGAAGTGGCCACGTACTTCCACAAGACCGAATGCTTCTGCTTCTCGCCCCAGCACTTCCGGCTCAACGAGGGGCGCGACATGCCGGTGCGCTTCTTCATCGATCCGGCGCTGCCGCGCCACATCGATCTCGTCACACTGGCGTACACCTTTTACGACGAATCCTCGCGCGTCAGCTCACGACGCTAGGCACGCGCGACTCGAGACAGGAAAGCTCATGGCCCACGCACACGCTCCCGACAGCAGCCACTACTACATTCCGCAGCACAGTCCCTGGCCGATCCGCGGCTCGATCGCGCTGTTCGCCATCATGCTCGGGGCGATCGGCTACCTGAATGACTGGAGCGGCGCGTGGTCGTTCCTGCCCGGCGCGGTGCTGCTCGCCTACATGTTCTTCGGCTGGTTCTCGACCGTGATCGATGAGAACCAGCACGGCATCTACAACCTGCAGGTCGACCGTTCGTTCCGCATGGGGATGATGTGGTTCATCTTCTCCGAGGTGATGTTCTTCGCCGCCTTCTTCGGCGCGCTGTTCTATGCGCGCATGCTGTCGGTGCCGTGGCTCGGCGGCGAGGGTGTCAAGGTGTTCAGCAACTTCATCCTCTGGCCGCAGTTCGAGGCCGTCTGGCCGACCAACGGCCCGGGGCACGTCGGCGGCCGCGCCGACTCTACCTTCGGCACCATTCCGGCGATCGGCATACCCGCGCTCAACACCGCGATCCTGCTCACCAGCGGACTCACGGTCACCTTCGCCCACCTCGCGCTGCGCGCCGGCCGGCGTGGACGGCTGGCGCTGTTCCTCGCGCTCACCTTCCTCCTCGGGTTCACCTTCGTCGGCCTGCAGGCCCGCGAGTACGGAGAGGCCTACCGGGAGCTGGGCCTGCGGCTCTCGACCGGCATCTATGGCTCGACTTTCTTCATGCTCACCGGCTTTCACGGCCTGCACGTGACGTTGGGCGCGATCATGCTCACGGTCATCTGGCTGCGGGTGTTGCGCGGCCACTTCACCGCCAACCGGCACTTCGCATTCGAGGCGGTCGCCTGGTACTGGCACTTCGTCGACTGGGTGTGGCTCGCCCTGTTCATCTTCGTCTACTGGCTGTAGTAAGCGCTCACCTCGCCGGCAATTCTACGGATGCGGCGGGGCGTTGCCGGACTGCAGGGTGTGGGGCGATATCAGCCCCAGGTACCAGGCCAGCATCAACAGCGCAAACAGCGCCAGCGACACGGTGATGCGAAGGGTCAGGGCGCGCGCCATCTTGCGCGAATCGTCGGCACCGCCGCGCGCCAGGTGAAACAGCCCGAAGCCGAGGCTCGCAACGATCCCCGCGAGACTGGCCAGGATCAGCAGCCGGACCAGCGCTTGCATGGGGTGCAGTGTATCGCCGGCGCGCCGCGGAGCAATGACCCATGTCGCGGGGGCTGAGCTTCGCGGGACGCGTGTTCGCCCCGTCGGCCGCCTTCACGGTCGCGACGCTGCTGCTGTGCGCGCTGTTCGTGCGCCTGGGTGCGTGGCAGTGGCACCAGGGCATCGAGCGCCAGCAGGAGTGGACCCGCTTCGCGCGCGGCGCGGACCAGGTGATCGCGCTCGGCGCACGCGCCGTGAGCGATGTGCCGCTGTTCCAGCGCGTGAGGGTAACGGGTCGGCTGGATGCCGCGCGCCAGTTCCTGCTCGACAACCGCACTTACCGGGGGCGCTCCGGGTACGAAGTGCTGACGCCCTTCACGCGCGCGGGCGCTGCCGTGCTGCTGGTCGATCGCGGCTGGGTGCCGTTCTCCGGCAGTCGGGCGCGATTGCCGGACATCGCCTTCGAGGCCGCCGCGCCCGTGACCCTCAGCGGACGCATCGCGGAGCTTCCGAGCCCGGGGCTCGCCAGCGGCCGGGCGGCCCCCGATGCGCGCGCTCCGTGGCCGAAAGTCACGAGTTACCCGAGCGCCGCTGAGCTCAGCGCCGCGATCGGCGCGCCGCTCGCGCCGCGCATTCTGCTGCTCGACCCGCAGGCACCCTTCGGTTACGTGCGCGACTGGCAGCCGCCCGGCCCGGCCCCGCTGCGGCACCTCTCCTACGCCATCCAGTGGTGGAGCTTCGCGACGCTGGCGCTGCTCGTGTGGGCGGTCATGAGCACGCGCAGAAACTACGCTGCCCCGACGGGATGAACACCCCCGCGAGCCACCTGCGCGCCCGCAACCTGCGCACCCTCGCGGGGCTCGCGGCACTGTTCGGGCTGCCGCTGGTGATCGCGTTCTTCGCTTATTACGGCAGCGGCTGGCGCCCGGCGGGCCGCGTCAACCACGGCGTACTGATCACGCCGGCGCGGCCGCTGCCGCCGGTCACGTTGCCGCGCGTGAGCCTCGCCCTCGCCGCGGCGCACGGGACGCCGTTTCGCGGGCATTGGTCCCTGGTGTACATCGGCAACGGCGCCTGCGACAGCGCCTGCCGCCAGGCGCTTTACGTGATGCGTCAGACGCGCCTCGCGCTCAACAACGACATGACGCGCCTCGAGCGGGTGTTTCTCGCCAGCGGCGACTGCTGCGCCCGCGAACTGCTCGCACGCGAGCAGGCGGGCCTCGAGGTCCTGGACGCGGCAGGCCCCGCCGGGACGGCGCTGCTGCGCGAGTTTCCCTCCCCGGGGCGCGAGCATTCGCTGTTCGTGGTCGATCCGCTCGGCAACCTCATGATGAGCTACGATGCGCGCCGGGATCCTCACGGGCTGCTCGGGGACCTGAAGAAGCTGCTGAAGCTGTCGCACATCGGCTGAAGTCGCGAGAGTTCCATTCCATCATGCAGGTTGCCCGCTGGATGCGTCGCCTGGCCGTTGCAGGCGTGCTGTTGTGCTTCACCGTAGTGGTGTTCGGCGCGTACGTGCGCCTGACCGCTGCCGGGCTCGGCTGCCCCGACTGGCCCGGCTGCTACGGGCACATCACGCCGCTGGGCGCCGAGCACAGCGCCGCTGCGCAAGCCGCTTATGCCGACCGGCCGCTGGTGCTCGGCAAGGCATGGCGCGAGATGATCCACCGTTATGCGGCCGGCGCCCTCGGGCTGGTGATCCTGGGCCTCACCGCGCTCGTGATCAGCGCGCGCCGCCAGCGGCCGGTGAGCGTGCCGTTCGCGCTGGCGCTGTTCGCGACGGTGATCGTGCAGGCAATCCTCGGGATGCTGACCGTCACCTGGCAGCTGAAGCCCCTCATCGTGACGCTGCACCTGCTGTTCGGCATGACCACGCTCGGCCTGCTGTGGTGGCTGATGCTGTCGCTGCCGAGAAGCTCCTGGGGTGCTACTGCGCTTAAAAGCGCCCGCCGTGCGATCAGCGGCGGCGGCGCCTCGCCGATTGCGAGCGCCCGTCAGCTCGTGCTCGTGGGTCTGGCGGCGCTCGCCGTGCAGATTGCGCTCGGCGGCTGGACCAGCAGCAACTACGCCGCGGTCGCCTGTCTGGATTTTCCGACCTGCCAGGGCGCCTGGTGGCCGCACGGCGATTACCCCAATGCCTTCGTGCTGTGGCACGGTCTCAACATCGACTATGAAGGCGGCGTGCTCGACAACCCGGCGCGCACCGCCATTCATGTCACGCACCGGCTGGGCGCGCTGCTGACGGCCGTGACACTGACGCTCGCGGCGCTGTTCGTGTTGCGGCGCCGCGGCCTGTCGGGTGCGCGATTCCGCGCCTGGGCGGTGCTCGGGGCGCTCGGCCTGCAGCTGCTCATCGGCATATCCATGGTGCTCAAGGCATTCCCGCTGTGGCTCGCCACGGCGCACACCGCCGGCGCCGCGCTGCTGCTGCTCGCGACCCTGGCGCTGCTGCGATCCCTGAGCGCGCGGTAAACCGGCCTCGACAGCGCCGCAGCACGATCTGCTAGGCTGCGCATCCCGTGGCGACAACATCGGACTACGCGCCGGGCGCGCCCCCGCTCTGGCGCCGCTACCTCGAGTTGACGAAGCCCAGGGTCGTCGCGCTCATCACCTTCACCGCCGTCGTCGGGACGCTGCTCGCGAGCCCCGGGGCGCCGCCGCTCGAGGCGCTGGTGTGGGGAAATCTCGGCATCGCGCTCGCCGCCGCCTGCGCGGCCACCCTCAATCACGTGCTCGACCGGCGCATCGACGCGCAGATGGCGCGCACCCGCGCGCGGCCGCTGCCGAGCGGGCAGCTGAAGGAGCGCCAGGCGCTGGTGTTCGCAGCCCTGCTGGGCGTCAGCGCGATGGCGATCCTCGCCTTCCTGGTGAACCTGCTGACCGCGCTGCTGACCTTCCTGTCCCTCATCGGCTACGCGGTCGTCTACACGGTGTGGCTGAAGCGCGCGACATCGCAGAACATCGTCATCGGGGGCGCGGCCGGGGCGGCGCCGCCGGTGCTCGGCTGGGCGGCGGTGACCAACGGCATCGACCCGAATGCGCTGCTGCTGTTTCTCATCATTTTCGTGTGGACGCCGCCGCACTTCTGGGCGCTGGCGATCGCGCGCCGCGATGAATACGCGCGCGCCGGCATTCCGATGTTGCCGGTGACGCACGGCGTCGCCCACACGCGGCTGCAGGTACTGCTGTACACCGTGCTGCTCGTGGTCGTGACGCTGATGCCGTTCCTCACCCGCATGAGCGGCCTCATCTACCTCGCCGCCGCGCTGGTGCTGAACGCCGGGTTCCTGTACTACGCGCTGGCGCTCAAGATCAGCGCGCGCGAAGAGCTGCCGATGCGCGTGTTCCGCTTCTCGGTGACCTATCTCATGTGGCTGTTCGCGGCGCTGCTGGTGGATCACTACCTGCCCACGATGCGCGGCAGCGGACCGTGAGCGCGGGTGCGCGCTACGGCAGATCGAATACCACAACCTCCGCCTGCGCGCCGCCGTGCAGCTGCAGCTGCGCAGGCCCCGCGGTGCGCGCGCCATCCCCGGCCTGCAGGCGGATACCGTCCACGGCCATCGCACCGCTCGCCACCTGCAGCCAGGTACGCCGGCCGGCCGAAACCGGGAAGTCAGCGCGCTCGGCGCCGTCGAACAAACCGGCGTACAGGCGCGCATCCTGGTGGATAACGACCGAGCCGTCCTCGCCCTCGCGGGAAGCGATGAGTCGCAGCCGGCCGCGCTTGTCGGCAGCCGCGAAGTGCTTCTGCTCGTAGCCTGGCGCGAGGCGGGTGACCTCGGGGTGGATCCAGATCTGCAGCAGGCGCACTTCCTGCTTGTCTGAGGGGTTGAATTCGCTATGGGTCACTCCGGTGCCGGCGCTCATGCGCTGCACGTCGCCCACGCGAATGATGGAGCCGTTGCCCATGGAGTCCTGGTGCTCGAGCTCGCCCTCGAGGATGTAGGTGATGATCTCCATGTCGCGATGCGCGTGCTTGCCGAAGCCCTGTCCGGGAGCGACGCGGTCGTCGTTGATGACGCGCAGCGGGCCGTAGGCGATCCAGGCCGGGTCGTGGTAATCGGCGAACGAGAACGTGTGGTAGCTCTTCAGCCAGCCGTGATCGAAATAGCCACGCTCGGCACTGCGGCGCACTTCCAGCATGGCCTGCGCTCCCCGTCGTAAGGAGATGCTCAGGCGCGCTCGGGCGCGCGCTGCAGCATCAGTTGCCAGGAATAGATGATCTGGTCCTTGAGCAGCAGCACACCGGCGGAGCGGTAAGCATTGGCGTCGATCTGGCCCAGGTGCTCCGAGCCGTGATAGCCCGAGGACTCGCAGGCGTACACCGACAGGATCGACTCGCCGATGACCGCGAACCGGCCGCGCAGCGTACCGAAGGTCGCGCTCTCGAAGGTCCATTTCATGCTGGCGCGGTCGGGGCCGGGGGGCTCGATCCAGTACGCGTGCACGAACTCCGCCGGCGGAGACCCCAGCACCTTGAGCGTGCCCGACAGCAGCCAGCACTCCGGGCGATGCGCGATCTCGGTCCGGCCGATCGCCTCCAGCGCCTCGCCGTCGGCGCGCCACAGCGTTCCGCTCGTAGTCCATACCGCCGGTTCGAACAGAAACGTATGCGCCATGGGTGCATTATGGCGCGCACGGGCCGTTTCGGGGTACGTTGCCACTAAGAGACAGCCAAAGGCAGCCTTATGTTGACGGAACGCATCTGGTCGGGAAACAGCTTACGGAATTTTCACTATCTGATCGCCTGTGCCGAGACCGGCGAGGCGCTCGCCATCGATCCGCTCGAGTGGCGGCTATGCCTGGAGGCGGCGCGCAAGCGCGGCTGGGAGATCACGCAGATCCTCAACACGCACGAGCACGCCGACCACACCGGCGGCAATGCCGGCCTGAAGGCGGCAACGCACGCGCCCGTGCTCGCGCACGCGGCTGCCGCCGCGCGCATCGGCGGCGTGGATCGGGGTCTCACCAGGGGGGACGTCATCAAGGTCGGGCGCACCGTGGAGCTCGAATGCCTCGACACCCCGGGGCACACACTCACGCATATCTGCCTGCTAGCGCGCACGGACGAGCCGGCGCTGTTTTGCGGCGATACGCTGTTCAACGCGGGCGCCGGCAACTGTTTCAACGGCGGGGACCCGGAGAAGCTGTACGACAGCTTCGCGACACAACTCGCGCGCCTGCCGGATGAGACGCGCGTGTTCCCGGGACACGAGTACCTGGCGCGCAACCTCGAGTTCACGCTCGATCGCGAACCCACCAACCAGGATGCGGCGCAGCTGCTCGGGCAGGCGCACCATCACGACCCGGCCGCGGCGCTGGTGACCACGCTCGGCCAGGAGAAGCGCATCAATACGTTCTTCCGGCTGCAGAATCCCACGGTCATTGCGCGGCTGCGGGAAGCGTTTCCGGACATCGGCGAGCATCCCGATGCGCGCACCGTGTTCGTGAAGCTGCGCGAGCTGCGCAACCGCTGGTGAGGCATGCGCGTTCTGATAGCGGCTCTCGTGGCGGCGGCGCTGGCGGCGAGCGGGTGCGAGCGGCCGCACGGATCCGCGGGCGCAGCGCCGGCCGCCCTGAGCCCGGCGACGCGCGCGGCCGTCAGCGACGGCGTGCGTCAGTTCGCCCAGGACGTCGCGCACGATGTCACGCGCCAGGGACCGGCGGCGTGGCACCGTTACTTCTCCCCGAGCGCCTCGTTCTTCATGGCCTCCGACGGGCAACTGGTATTTTCCAACGCCACGTCCGCGGCGCGCGGCATCGACGATCTCACGCGCACCATCAAGTCCATCGAGCTGCGTTGGGGGGATGACCTGCGCGTCGACCCGCTGACACCCGATCTGGCGGTGATGGCGAGCTCGTGGTCCGAGCTGCGGGTCGCCGCCGACGGCGGTCGGGTCACCGACCGCGGCTACTTCACGGCCGTGGCGGAACGGCGCGACGGCCGCTGGAAATTCCGCAATGCCCACTGGTCGGTTGCGGCACCGGCGCCGAAGGCGCCGTAAGCTTTCGGGAACGGCCGTCGGCCGGCGGTGCGCGCGCAGGCAGTTGCCCCGTGCGGCGCGAACATTGCAGCATAGGAGTGTCTTACCACCGAAGTGAGGGTTCTATGCGTATCGCTCTTCAGGTGTTGTCGGCCGGCCTGCTGGCCAGCGGTATGTCCGCGGGCTGGGCGAACGGCGGCGGCGGAATGTCCATGCCCACGCCGCCCCCCATGCCGCGCGAGCAGACGCCGCAACAGAAGGCGAAGGACGCCTACAACGACGGCGTGCACGACGTAAAGAAGGCCGACAAGGCGCAGGCTGCCGCCGCGCAGGCGACCGACGCCGGCAAGAAGGACAAGGCCGCGCATGAGGCCCAGGACCGGTATGCCGAGGCGCTGGCGAAGTTCCGGGAGGCGACGGGGCTCGACGCGACGCTGCACGAGGCGTGGAATTACGTGGGCTACACGAACCGCAAGCTCGGCCACTACGACGAGGCGCTCGCGGCGTACGACAAGGCGCTCACTCTCAAGCCCGGCTACGCGGATGCGCTGGAGTATCGGGGCGAGGCGTACCTGGGGCTCAATCGCATCCCCGACGCGCAGCAGGCGTACCTGGATCTGTACGCCGGCAACCGGGCGCTGGCGGGCAAACTCCTCACCGCCATGAAGAGCTGGGTCGCGGGCCAGCGCGCCACTGCGACCGGCAGCAGTGCCGCCAACCTGGACGAGCTCGATAAGTGGATCGGGGAGCGTGCGCAGATCGCCGGCCAGACCGCGGCGCTGACGCGCGCCGGGACGGCGGCCAGCTGGCGCTAGAGCGCGCGCCGGCGCGCCTGGCTGCGGCGGCCATCGTGCTGCTCGCCGCCGCGTGCCCGCTGGCGGCGCAACAGTTTGCGTGGCACCTGCCGCGGGGTTTCCCCACGCCCGCGGTACCGCCTGACAATCCCATGTCCGAGGCCAAGGCCGCGCTCGGTGAGCGGTTGTTCTTCGAAGCTCGTCTGTCAGTGACCGGCCAGTACAGCTGCTCGAGCTGTCACGACCCGGCGCATTCCTTCGCGCAAGCGAGGCCGGTCGCGATCGGCGCCACCGGCGAGGCCTTGCCGCACAACGCGATGGCGCTCGTCAACGTCGCTTACAACATCAGCTTCGGCTGGACCAAGCCGCGGCTGCGCTCGCTCGAGGCACAGATGCTCGAGCCGATGTTGAATGAACACCCCGTGGAGCTCGGACTCAAGGGCCGTGAGGCGGCGGTGTGCGCGCAGCTGGCGGCAGATCCGGCGTACGCGGGGGCCTTCGCCGCCGCCTTCCCCGGCGATCCCGCGCCCGTGATTTTCGAGCATCTCGTCAAGGCCATAGCAAGTTTCGAGCGCACACTGATCTCCGGAGGCTCGCCCTTCGATCGTTACGTGTTCAATGGCGAGCACGACGCCCTGTCGGGTGAAGCCAAGCAGGGCATGGCGCTGTTCTTCTCAAAGCGGGCGGGCTGCTCGGCGTGTCACTCCGGATTCAACTTCTCGGGCAACTGGCGCGATGCGCAGGGTGAGACCGGAGCGGCGAGCTTCGCCAACAACGGCACGAGCGCGCAGCCGATGCGCGTGCCGACGCTGCGCAACGTCGCCCTGACCGCCCCCTACATGCACGATGGGCGTTTCGCCACTCTGGAGGCGGTGCTCGAGCACTATTCGTCCCGGGCGACGCAGGCCGCGCGTGCCGATCGGCGTCTGCCGCGCGTCCCGTTCTCGAGTGCCGAACGCAGCGCGCTCATCTCGTTCCTGGACAGTCTCACCGATGAGACTTTCGTCAGCCGCGCCCGGTGAGGCGTGCGGCCGCTGCGCGGCGCGCCAGGGTTGGATCCGGCGGCAGCCGGACTACACCATCATGAACGTGCGCTTCGGGTTGAATCCCGAGGGCAGTCATTGGCTTGCCGAGCTCTACGTCAAGAACCTCACGGACAAGAACGCGATCATCTACACCAGCACCGGTAACTTCGACCTGCGCCAGACGACCAACGAGCCGCGTGTATACGGCCTGCGCGTCAACTACCGCTTCGGCAAGGTGAACAACTCCGAGTAGCGTTCGCGTCCGAATCGCGTACCGCCGCGCTTCCCGATACGCTAGGGCGCATGCCATCCGACTTCTACCGCCGCAGCTTCCAGATCGCGACCGCGGCGATCCTGGGCTACCTGCTGTTCAGGATCCTCGACCCCTTGAGCGGCATGCTCGGCTGGGCGGTGGTACTGGCGTTCATCCTGCATCCCCTGCACGAGCGGCTCACGCGGCGCCTCAAGGGCCGGCGCGCGCTGTCAGCCGGCATCCTCACCGCGCTCACGCCCTTTCTGGTGCTGGCGCCGCTGTCGGTGTTGGCGGGCGCGTTCGTCGGACAGGTGACGCGGCTCATCGAGTATCTGCGCGGCCACACCTTCCTCTCCTTCCCCGAGCTGGTCGAGCGCCTGTCGGGCTATCCGCTCATCGGCGGCGCGGTCGGCTGGGTGCGCGAGAACGCGGTGATCACGGCCGCGCAGCTGCAGGGCTGGATGACCGATGGCCTGCAAACGCTGCTCCGATCCGCCGCCTCGATGGGCGGGAGCGTCGCGCTCGGCGCGATCGGCACCCTGGTCGGCTTCTTCATGATGCTGTTCATGCTGTTCTTCCTGCTGCGCGACGGGCGCGCGATGCTCGATGGCCTGACACGCCTCATCCCGGTGGAACACGGGCGGCGCACGCGGCTGCTGAAATACCTGGCCGATGTGACGCGCGCCGTGGTGTTCGGTTCCACCGTGACTGCGCTCATCCAGGGAGTGTTCGTCGGCGTGGGTTTTGCCATCGTGGGGCTGCCTTCGCCGGTGGTGTTCGGCGTGCTCGCCACGGTGGCCGCCTTCCTGCCGGCCGGCGCCGGCGTCGTGCTGATTCCGGCGGTGCTGTATCTCGCCTTCAGCGGGCACTGGGGCGCGGCGATTTTCCTCGCCTGCTCGACCGCGGCACTGTGGATCGCGGAGAACGTCCTGCGCCCGTTGCTGACCGCGCACCAGGCCGAGGTGTCGACGCTGGCGATTTTCGTGGGCGCGATCGGCGGCGCCGCCGCGTTCGGGATCCTGGGACTGGTAATTGGACCGGTGTTGCTGAGCTTCGTCGTGGCGCTGGTGCGCTTCGCACAGGAGCGCTGAAGCGGCGAGGCGCCTGAGCTTTCTGCCTTTCCCGTAGAATGCGCCCGCCATGGATGTCTCCCCGATCCTCAATCCCCTGAACGAGGCGCAGCGCGCCGCGGTCACGGCGCCGCTCGGGCCGGTGCTGGTGCTGGCCGGGGCGGGCAGCGGCAAGACCCGCGTGCTGACGCACCGGATCGCCTGGGTGATTCAGGCCGAGGGCGCCTCCGCGCACGGCATCCTGGCCGTGACCTTCACCAACAAGGCCGCGGGCGAGATGCGCGCGCGCGTCGAGCAGCTGCTGGGCGTGCCGGGCGGCGGGCTGTGGATCGGCACCTTTCACGGCATCGCGCACCGGCTGCTGCGGCTGCACTGGCGCGAGGCGAACCTCGTGCAGGGATTTCAGATCCTCGACGCCGAGGACCAGCAGCGTCTCATCCGCAAGCTCCTCAAGGCGTCCGATCTGGATGAGACGCGCTGGGTGCCGCGCGAAGTGCAGTGGTTCATCAACTCCAACAAGGACGAGGGCCGCCGCCCGCAACACCTGAAGGATGCCACCGACCCCACCCGCAGCCAGCTCATCAAGCTGTACGCGGCGTACGAGCTCGCCTGCGCCCGCGCCGGGGTGGTGGATTTCGCGGAGTTGCTGCTGCGCGCATTCGAATTGTGGCGCGACAACGCCGGGCTGCTGGCGCACTACCGGCGGCGCTTCCAGCACGTGCTGGTCGACGAGTTCCAGGACACCAATGCCATCCAGTACGCCTGGATGCGCCTGCTCGCCCCGGCGGACGCCGCGCCACCCGTGGCGGCGAGCGCGGACCCGGCGGCACGCGCCGCGAGTCATCCGTTCGTGGTAGGGGACGACGATCAGTCCATATACCGCTGGCGAGGCGCACGGGTCGAGAACCTGCAGCAGTTCCGCCGCGATTACCCGCAGGCGAAGCTTTTCCGGCTCGAGCAGAACTACCGCTCCACCGCGACCATTCTCGAGGCCGCCAACGGCCTGATCGCCCACAACGCCAGCCGCCTCGGCAAGAAACTCTGGACCAGCGGCGCGCGCGGCGAGCCGATCCGCCTCTACACCGCCTTCAACGAGCGCGACGAGGCGGAGTTCGTCACGCATCGCATCCGTGAGCGGGTGGCGAGCGGCGGACTGCGGCGCGAGATCGCCATCCTCTACCGCTCCAATGCACAGTCGCGCGTGTTCGAAGAGGCGTTTCTGTCGGCGCGCGTGCCGTACCGCGTGTACGGGGGCCTGCGGTTCTTCGAGCGCGCGGAAATCAAGGACGCGCTCGCCTACCTGCGGCTCATTTCCAACCGCAACGATGATGCCTCCTTCGAGCGCGTGGTGAACCTGCCGACGCGCGGCGTGGGGGCGAAGAGCCTCGATGTGCTGCGCGAGTACGCCAGGGGAGCCGGTTGCTCGCTGTGGGAGGCGGCCGCGGCCTGCAGTGGGGCGGGGGGGGCGCTCGGCGCGAAGGCGGGCAGCGCCATCCACGGCTTCCTGGCGCTCATCGAGCGCCTCGCCGCGGAGAGCCGCACGCTGGTGCTGCACGAGCAGGTGGACCAGGTGTTGAAAGCGAGCGGTCTCATCGAGCACTACCGCCGCGAAAACAAGGCCGAGCGCGGCGAAGCGCGCGTCGAGAACCTTGATGAGCTGGTGAGCGCCGCGCGCGGCTTCACGCCCGAGGGCGCGGAGCTGCCGCCGCTCGAGGCGTTCCTGGCGCACGCCGCGCTCGAGTCCGGCGAAGGCCAGGCGGACGAGTGGGAGGACTGCGTGCAGATGATGACGCTGCACACCGCCAAGGGGCTGGAGTTCCCGGTGGTGTTCCTGTGCGGCATGGAAGAAGGGCTGTTCCCGCATCAACGCTCGCTCACCGACCTGGACGGCCTGGAGGAAGAGCGACGGCTGTGTTATGTCGGCATGACGCGCGCCATGCAGCAGCTGTATCTGACCTGGGCCGAGCAGCGGCGTCTGCACGGCGTGGACAGCTACGGCCAGGCGTCGCGCTTCGTGCGGGAGATCCCGGAGGAGCTGCTCGAGGAGGTGCGCCCGCGCGTAGGTGTGTCGTTGCCTAAGGCGGTGGGACGCTTTCGCTTCGAGGAGCCGGCGGCGGGCGGCGTGCGGCTTGGGGCGCGCGTGCGGCACGGCAAGTTCGGCGAGGGCGTGGTCCTCAACGTCGAGGGCAACGGAGCGCACGCGCGCGTGCAGGTGAGCTTCGAACGCCAGGGCACGAAATGGCTGATGGTGCAGTACGCGAATCTCGAGCCGCTGTAGGTCACCATGAAAATCCTCATCCTGGGTGCGGGTCAGGTGGGTCGCACCGCCGCCGACCACCTGTCGCGCGAAGAGGCCAACGAGGTCACGGTGGTCGACCTGAACGAGGACGTGCTGCGCGATCTGCAGGACCGGCTGGATGTGCGTACCGTCGCCGGCAACGCCGCCCATCCCACGGTGCTCGAGACGGCGGGCGCCGCTGAAGCCGACATCATCGTCGCGCTCACCTCGAGCGATGAAGTCAACATGATGGCCTGCGAAGTGGCGTTCACGCTGTTTCGCACCCCGACCAAGATCGCGCGCATCCGCGCGGCCGATTACACCAGCCGCGCGGCGCTGTTCGGCGCCGAGGGGCTGTCGGTCGATGTGTTCATCAACCCCGAGCAGCTGGTGACCGAATACGTCGAGCGTCTCATCTATCACCCCGGCGCGCTGCAGGTACTGGATTTCGCCGACGGCAAGGTGCGCCTGGTCGGGGTGCGCGCGCAGCGCGACGGACTGCTGGTCGGTCAGAGCCTGCGCGAACTGGCGCGCCACCTGCCCAAGGTGGAGGTACGAGTGGTCGCGATCTACCGCGACGGCCGCAGCGTCCCGCCCGAGGGCGACACCGTCGTGGCAGAGGGTGACGAGATATTCTTCCTGGCCGCACGCAACGACATCCGTCGCGTCATGAGCGAATTACGCCACCCCGACGACCCGGCGCGGCGCATCGTCATCGCCGGCGGCGGCAGCATCGGCTTTCGCCTCGCCAAGACGCTCGAGCAGCACAACCAGGTGAAGATCATCGAGCGCGATACGCGCCGGGCACGCCGGATCGCCGAGCTGCTGGAAAACGCCATCGTGCTGCACGGCGATGCCGCGGACGAAGAGCTGCTGATCGAGGAAAACATCGACAGCGCGGATGTGTTTGCGGCGCTGACCAATTCGGAAGAAGCCAACATCCTCTCGGCGATGCTCGCCAAGCGCCTGGGCGCGCACAAGGCGATCGCCCTCATCAACAAGCCCTCGTATACCGAGCTGGTCGAGAGCAGCAGCATCGACATCGCCATCTCGCCGCAGACCGTCACCATCGGCTCGCTGCTCGCGTACGTGCGCCGCGGCGACGTGGTGCGCGTGCATGCACTCAAACGCGGCGCCGCCGAGGCGCTGGAGGCGATCGTGCATGGCGACGAGCACAGCTCGCGCGTGGTCGGCAAGATGGTGGGAGAAATCCCGTTGCCCGAAGGCGCGTCCATCGGTGCGGTGGTGCGCGGCGAGGAGGTCATCATGGCGCACCACGACACACGGGTAGCGGCCGACGACCATGTGATCCTGTTCGTCGCCGATCGCCGGCACCTGGAGGCGGTCGAACGCCTGTTCCTGCGTTCGACGCGTTAGGAAGCCAACAGCGGTGCTCGCGGTCGCGCACTTTCTGGGGTTGCTGCTGGCGACTTTCGCGCTCGCCTACGCCCTGCCGGTCGGCTGTTCCCTGGTGATGGCCGATGGCCTGTGGCCGAAATTCCTGCTCGCCGCCGCGCTCACCGCCGGTTGCGGCATCGTGCTGGCGGTCGCGACGCTGCGTTTCCGGCGGGCGCTGAAGGCGCGCGACGGGTTCCTGCTGCTCACGCTCGGGTGGCTGCTGCTGCCGGCCGCCGCGGCGCTGCCGCTGCTGCTCGCCCTGCCGGACTTGAGCTTCACCGGGGCGTTCTTCGAGGCGATGTCGGGCCTCACCACCACCGGCTCCACGGTGTTGAACGGGCTCGATCAACTGCCGCCGTCGCTGAATTTCTGGCGCCATTCGCTGCACTGGTTCGGCGGACTCGGCATCATCGTCATGGCGCTCGCGGTGCTGCCGCTGCTCGGCGTGGGCGGCATGCAGCTCTACAAGGGGCTGGCGCCGGGGTCGGTGAAGGACGAGCGGCTGGCGCCGCGCATCACCGAGACCGCGAAGTCCCTGTGGCTCGTGTATGCGCTCATCACCCTTGCTGGCATCGCAGCCTTGCGGATCTGCGGCATGTCGTGGTTCGACGCCGTCTGCCATGCCTTCTCGGCGGTGGGACTCGGCGGCTTCTCCACTCACGACCTGAGCATCGCGTACTTCGGCTCCCCGGCGATCGAGCTGGTGCTGATCGTGCTGATGCTGATCGCGTCGCTGAACTTCGCGCGCCACTTCATCGCGCTGCGGCGCCTGTCACTCGAGTGCTACCAGGTCGACCCGGAGTGCAAGGCGATCTTCGCGGTGCTGGCGGTGAGCGTGGTCGGAATCGCGGTGCTGCTCACCCACGACGGCGTGTATGCGGATTTCTCCACGGCGCTACGCCATGCGGCGTTCAACGTCGTCTCCCAGGCCACCACCAGCGGACTCACCACCCAGGACTATCTGCGCTGGCCGGTGTTCGCGCCCTACTGGATGCTGTTCCTGTCCTGCATCGTGTGCAGCACCGGCTCGACCGGAGGTGGCATCAAGATGTTCCGCACGCTGCTGCTGACGCGCCAGACGGGCCGGGAGCTGACGCTCCTCATTCATCCCGCCGCCATGGCGCCGGTGCGCATCGGCGGCCGGCCCATCCCGGACGGCGTGGGGCACGCGGTGCTGGCGTTCATTTTCCTGTATTTCATGACCGTGGTGCTGCTGACCTTCGCCATGCTGCTGACCGGACTCGACTTCGACTCCTCCTTCAGCGCGATCGTCGCCTCGATCAACAACACCGCACACGGCTTCGGGCCGCCGGGCGCGGTGCACAACTTCCATGCGCTCAGCGTGCTGCAGATCTGGATCTGCACGGCGGCGATGCTGCTCGGGAGACTGGAGATCTTCAGCGTGATCGTGCTGTTCCGGCCGGCGTACTGGCGCAAGTAGCGCGCCGCACGGCGGCCCCGGTGGGCGGCGCGCTGCGGCTAGCTGTGAATGTAACTCTCGAGCTGCTGGATCTGCTGCTGCTGCTCGGCGATGACCGCCTTCACCAGGTCGCCGATCGATACCATGCCGACGACGCGACCGGCCTCCACCACCGGCAGGTGCCGCACGCGCTTGTCGGTGACGAGCTGCATGCACTGCTCGACCGAGGTATCGGGCGACACCGTGAGCACCGGGGAGGTCATGATGTCGCGCACCGGCGTGTCGCTGGAGGAGCGCCCGCGCAGGATCACCTTGCGGGCGTAATCGCGCTCGGACACGATGCCGGCGAGCACTTCGCCCTTCATGACCAGCAGCGCGCCGACATGATGCTCGGCCATGGCGCGGATCGCCTCCAGCACCGGAGCCTCGGGCCCTAGTGAAAACACCGCCCGATCCTTGCGATCGAGCAACTGACGCACCGTGGTCATGGTCTGTTCCTCTGATTTAAGCCTAGCGTGCCGTGGGGCTCACTTCCACAGTGAGCATGACGTCGGCGGTCACGTCCAGAGTCCCCGCCTCCACCGGCGTGGCCGTGGCGGTGCTCGCAGTGGTGCGCGGCGCCCCCATGTAGGCGCGCACCGGTACCACGCGCGGACTGTTCTCCTCGACGCTGAGCACGCGCACCACCTTCAGTGCGAGCGCCGCGGCGAGCACGTCGGCTTCCGCGCGCGCCCGGGTCGCCGCCTGGCGCAGCGCTTCGGCGCGCACCGCGTCCTGATCGCGCAGCGTGAACTGGATGCCCTGCACGTGATTGGCCCCGGCAAGCGTCGCGCTGTCGATGACCGTGCCGATCTTCGCCAGATCATCGAGCGTCACCTGCACCACGTTCACCGCGCTGTAGCCGGTGATCGTCGGCTCCTCGCCGTTCGAATGGTACTGGTAGGTCGGATTCAGCGAGTAGCTGATGGTCTTCAAGACCGCCGCGGGACCGGTGGCCTTGCGCACCGCCGCGAGCACCGCGTCCACCTGGCGCGCGTTCTGCGACGCCGCGTCCTGCGACTGCGCCGCCCGCGTGGTCACGCCGAGGTCGATCTGTACGCGATCGGGCTTGGCGGTGACCTTGGCGTCCCCGGTGACGCGAATCGACGACACGGGCGACAGCGGCGTCTGTTGTGCGTGTGCCGGCGCGACCGCCACGGCGCACGCGAGGATGACAGCGACAAGACAGCGCATGTTCCCCGGCCCGCAACCCATTGGCATATTCTACGCGTGCTTCGTGCGGCAGTTCATAGTTTGGGCAGGAGGGCGCGCATGCACATGCGGCGCGGGTTACAACGGTGCATGGCAAGCTCGGAAATCCACGTCGCGCCCGACCGCTTCGAAGTCAGCTCCGGTGAAACGCTGCTCACAGCAGAGCTGCGCTCGGCGATCGCGGTGTGCGTGTACGACGCCGACGAGGAGGCCGGGGCTCTGCTGCACCTGCGCTGCATCGTCAGGCACTCCAAGCCCGCCGACGTGACCGATACGACGCTCGCCACCGAGCTGCTGCTGCTGCACCGCTGCCTCGAATCGCTGCGCGAGAGCGCGCCTGCCGCGCGCCGTCTGCAGGCGCGGATCGTGGCCCATCTCGTGGACACCCCGCAGGTGAACCCGGCCTGCGACATCGTGATCAAGCTGGTGCGCCACTACCTCGAGGACGCCGGCGTGCAGGTGCTCCCCGAAGACATCGCGGCCGGACCTGCGCGCACGCTGCGCTTCCGGCCCAGCATGGGGTGGGTGCATACGCGCGCCTGAGTGAGGCAGCGCATGAGAAGCGCACGCGAAGCCGAGGTGCCGCAGGACGTGCGCAGCGCCCTCGAACGGCTGCTCGGCGCGAGCGTCGCCCACGTGCGGGTGATCGAGCATTCCTGCTTCGCGCGCCTGCACGGTCGAGCCGTAGCGACCACGCGTCCGGGGCGCATCTACCTGCGCGGCAGCGCCGCCGACTTCTTCGCCAACCCCTGGCTGATGCTGCACGAGTACTGTCACGTCATCAGGCAGTGGCAGCCGGGCTCGCTGACGGCGGCCCGCTACCTGCTCGAATGCCTGCGGCGCGGATACTGGAACAACCGCTTCGAAGTCGAGGCGCGCGCGTTCGCGGACACGAACGTAGCCCACCTGCACGCGCTGCTGGCGCGCGCGCCGCCGCCACCGTATCCCTAGCCCAGCAGCGCCTCGCGCCGGTAGAGACGTCCGGCAACCCCGATGAGCAGCGCGCCGAGGATGAGCGTCGCGGTGACTGAGACGGCGAGATACCCCGCCGGCACCCGCTCATCGCGCAGCACACTGGTGATGAGGAAGTGCTGGCTGAGGGAGGGGACGCCCATGAGCGCGAGCGTCGGACGCAGGCCCATCACGCCGGCAAACACCAGCGGCAGCGTCGGCACCAGCAACACCAGACCCAGGTAAGTCTGCGCTTCGCGGTAGCTGCGCGTGGATGCGGCCACGATGGTCATCAGCGCAGCCCCCAGCGGTACCAGCGGCAGGCAGAACAGAATCACGGCCAGGCCGACGAGCGGGCCGAAATTGACGCTCATGCCGAAGCGCTCGAGCCCTGTGAAACGCAACATGATCGCGAATGCGGCCACGGTGAGGGTCAGCGACAGCGTCATGTAGGCGCAGGTCGCGAGGATCTTGCCGAAGATCAGAGCTTCGCGCCGCACCGGCACGGTCAGCAGCGGTTCCAGCGACCCGCGCTCGCGCTCACCGGCGGTGGCGTCGATGGCGAGGTACATGCCGCCCATCAGCATGGTGAGCAGCACGAGGTAGCTCAGGGTCCCGAGCGCCAGCACCGAACGGCTCGCCGGGGTGGAGACGTCGATGTCCTGCACCGCGAGCGGGGACAGCACCAGCGGATCGACTCCGCGGGCCAGCATCCGCAGCCGCGCGAGGAGCGAGGCGTACTGGCCCAGCAGCGCCGTCACCCGCGAGAGGGTGCCGGAGGCGGACAGCTCAGAGGAATCGGCGTACAGGAGGATGGGGGCGGGCGTGCCCGCCGCCAGGTGCGCGGCGAAGTCCGCGCTCACCGCCAGCACCAGGTCGTGGCCGTGCGCCTGCACCGCGGCGCGGGCTGCGGCGTCGTCGTAGTCCACGGACTCGACCCTCACCCCGTACTGGCGCAGGAAGCCGAGCAGCTTCGGAGCGCGCTCGCCATGCGCGACCGCGAGCGTGATCGGGCGCTCGCCCTCCTCGGCGCCGCGTTCGATGCGCAGCGACAGTCCGCCGGCGAACAGCAACGGGCCCAGCAGCGGACCCAGGATCAGCGCCGAGATGAGCGTGCGCCGCTCGCGCAGATTCTCGCGAAACTCCTTGCCGAACACGGTGAGGATGGCGCGCACGGCTTAAAGCCCACCCGCGCCGGCAATCAGAGCCACGAAGGCCTCCTCCAGGCCGGCCGTGCCGGTGCGCGTGCGGATCGCGGCGGGGGTGCCGCTCGCGAGCACGGTGCCGTGAGCAATCACCACCACCTCGTCGCACAGCGCGCTCACCTCCTGCATCACGTGGCTGGAGAACAGCACGCAGTGTCCGGCGTCGCGCAGCGACCCGAGCAGACGGCGCAGGGCCCGCACCGCCATGACATCCAGCCCGTTGGTGGGCTCGTCCAGCACCAGGTTGCGCGGCCGGTGAACGAGCGCACGAGCGAGGGCGGTCTTGACGCGCTCCCCCTGCGAGAAGCCCTTGGCCCGGCGGTCGGCGAATTCCTCCATCTCCAGCAGGCCGATGAGCTCGGCGGCGCGGGCGCGGGCCGCGGCGCGCGCCAGGCCGTGCAGTGCGCCGAAGTACAGGATGTTCTCGCGCGCGGTGAGGTTCGGATAGATGCCGGCGCCGTGCGCCAGCACGCCCAGGCGCCGGGCCGCCTCCAGCGGCGTCTGGACCACGCTGTGCCCGTCGATGAGCGCATCCCCCGCATCGGGCCTGAGCACCGTGTACAGCATGCGCAGCGTGGTGGACTTGCCGGCGCCGTTGGGCCCCACGAGGCCGGTGATGCGGCCGTCGGCGGCGCGCAGACTCACGTCGCGCACGGCCGTCACCGCGCCGAAGTGCTTGTACAGCTGAGTGGCCTCGATCACGTGCGCAGGGTGCGCGAACGCCTCACGGCGGCGGACCGTTCAACGAGGTGAAGAACGGCATGGGACGCGCGCGGCGTGTACAGCTGACATCGAGCCCGACCACGGAGGCGCGGGCGAGAAACTGCGCGAGCACGCGATCCATGCAGGGGGCGGTCAGCTGACCGTGACCGAAGCCGCCGAGCACGATCGAGAGGCCGTGCGAAAAACCGCGCGCCGCAAGCTGCGCGAACGCAGGCGGCGTGACCGGATCGTCGCTCCCCGACAGCAGCAAGGCCGGCACGTCGCTCTGGAGCGGCGCGTGGAAGTCCGCATCGATCGGTCCGTGCGGCCAGATGCGGCACACGGTGTCGAGCCCGTCGAGCTGCAGCGTGCCGAGGAAGGTGTCGGCGAGGCGCTCGCGGTCGATGGCACGCAGGTCATAGAAGGGCACGTCTTCGGTGCACACCACGCTGTTGTGCATGCCGGTTGCGAGCGCTTCGGCGTAGCCGCGCTCGACCAGCAGGAACTGCGCGGCGAGGGGTGCGTAGTCCTGGTGCGCCGCGGCGTCATCCAGCATGAGCGGCAGCAGCGCGGCGTATTCCGGGGTGTAACTGGCGAGGCGCAGCACCGTCGCCAGGTGCGCGGTGGTGAAACTGAAGCGCGTGGGGTCGCCGCTCGACGGATCGGCCAGCGCCACGGGCACCGCATGGTTCCTGAGCAAGGCACGCACGCTGTGGTAGGTGCGCGCGGGATCGCCGTAGCGCTTGCTGCAGGCGGGCTCGCCCGCGCAGCGCGCCAGGATGCTGAGGAGCGCCTGCTCCGCATTCGTCGCCGTGGCCGGTCCGAGCGCCAGCGGCGCCGGCACGACACCGTCGAGAATCAGCGCGCGCACGCGCGGCGGGAAGCGGCGCAGGTAGTGCTGCGCGACCCGGGTGCCATAGGAGGTGCCGTACAGGTTGATGCGCTCGAGCCCTAAGGCTGCGCGCACGCGCTCGAGATCCTGCACGGCAAGACTGCTGGTGTAGTACGCCACGTCGGCGCGCGCACTGAGCCGGGTGAGGCAGCGTCGCGTCTGGTTAGCGATCTCGACGTCGGTCGCGCGAGAGAGCAGCGCCTCGTCCGCTTCGCAATCGAGAGAGTTCGATTGTCCGGTGCCGCGCTGGTCGATGAGGATGATGTCCCGATCGCGGTGAATCCGCGCGAAGGCGCCCGCCACCGTGGCATAGAACGCGCTGGCCGCCGCTCCCGGACCACCGGCCAGGATGAAGAGCGCGTCCGCCTGTTTGCGCCGGCTGATCGCAGGCACGCGCGCCACGTGCAGGCCGATGTGCCGGCCTTCAGGATCCTGTGGATTCTCGGCAACCGACAGTACGCCGCACTCCGCCGCCAGCACCGTCAGTCGCAGCGGGTGCTCGAGCTCGCAGGCCGACAGCGTAAAGCCCGGCGCGGCTGCGGCCGCCGTGCCGGCGTTCACGCCCAGCGCGAGCAGCGCGCCCGCGCCCACGGCCCTGAGGGCGGTCCGCATGCGCATCAGTCGCGACAGCATAAGGCAAGGTGCGGTCTTGTTCGTGGGGTTTGCGGCCCTACAATACGCGTCCCTCGCCGTCAGGTAGTCATGCATCAGTCCGTCACGCAGCGATTCGCGCGCGCCCACGACGTCATCGTCATCGGCGGCGGCCATGCCGGCACCGAGGCGGCGCTGGCGGCCGCGCGCATGGGGGCGCGCACACTGCTCCTGACCCAGAGTATCGAGACCCTGGGTCAGATGAGTTGCAATCCCGCCATCGGCGGCATCGGCAAGGGACATCTGGTGCGCGAGATCGACGCGCTCGGCGGGGCCATGGCCCGGGCCGCGGATCGCGCCGGCATCCAGTTCCGCACGCTCAATGCCAGCAAGGGCCCGGCGGTGCGCGCGACGCGCGCCCAGGCCGACCGGCAACTCTACAAGCAGGCCATCCGCACACGGCTCGAGAACCAGCCGAACCTGGAGCTCTTCCAGCAGGAGGTGGCAGACCTCATCCTGGAGAGCGGCCGGGTGCGCGGTGTGGTCACGGTCACGGGCATCACGTTCCAAGCCCCTGCGGTGGTGCTCACCGTGGGCACGTTCCTCGCCGGACGCATGCATGTCGGCCTCGTCAACTACCCCGGCGGCCGTGCGGGCGATGCGCCCGCCAACCGGCTCGCGGCGCGGCTGCGCGAGTTGGCCCTGCGCGTCGGGAGACTCAAGACCGGGACCCCGCCGCGGATCGACGGCCGTAGCCTCGATTGGTCGGTCATGGCCGCCCAGCCGGGTGATGACCCCACACCCGTATTTTCGTTTCTTGGGCGCGTTAATGAGCATCCGAGACAGGTAGATTGCTTCATTACAAAGACAAACGAGCGTACGCACGACATCATCCGGGCGGCCACCGATCGCTCCCCGATGTTCACCGGCGCGATCGAAGGCGTCGGCCCGCGCTACTGTCCCTCGGTCGAGGACAAGGTGGTGCGCTTCGCAGACAAGCCTTCGCATCAGATATTCGTCGAGCCGGAGGGACTGCACACTCACGAGGTCTACCCCAACGGCATCTCGACCAGCCTGCCGTACGAGGTGCAGTGCGAGTTCGTGCGCACCATCCGCGGCTTTGAGAACGCGCACCTCACGCGCCCCGGTTATGCCATCGAGTACGACTTCTTCGATCCGCGCGATCTCCAGGGCTCGCTCGAGACACGCGCGCTCGCGGGCCTTTATTTCGCCGGCCAGATCAACGGCACCACCGGCTACGAGGAAGCCGCGGCGCAGGGCCTCATCGCCGGCATCAATGCCGCGCTCGCCGTGAGGGATCGCGAGCCCTGGATACCGAAGCGCAGTGAGGCCTACCTCGGAGTGCTCATCGATGATCTGGTGACGCGCGGTACGCGCGAACCGTACCGCATGTTCACGAGCCGCGCGGAACACCGCCTGCTGCTGCGCGAGGACAACGCGGACCTGCGCCTGACGCCCGCGGGACGCGACCTCGGGCTCGTCGAGGATGAGCGCTGGGCGCTGTTCGAAGCGAAGCGGCGAACGTCCGATCTCGAGGTCGCTCGCCTCCAGGCACTGCTTCTTACGCCGGCGGACGTGCCGGCGCCCTGGGCGCAGCGCGTGCTGGGCGCGCCGCTCGCGCGCGACGCTTGCGCCTTCGAGCTGCTCAAGCGGCCGGGAGTGACCTACGACGCGCTGCTGGAGATTGCCGGGGCAGCGGCCGAGTGGGCGCCCGGCGGCGCGGGCGCGATGGACGACCGACTGCCGGCGCAGGTGCGTGCGCAGGTGGAGGTGCGCGCCAAGTACGCGGGCTACATCCAGCGGCAGCAGGACGAGATCGAGCGCGTCAGGGGTAACGAGGAGACCGCGCTGCCGGCTGATCTCGACTACACACGCATGCCGGGCCTGTCGCACGAGGTGCGACAGAAGCTTGCCGAAGTGCGGCCGGCGACGGTCGGTCAGGCGGGCCGCATCCCGGGCGTGACACCGGCGGCGGTGTCGATCCTCCTGGTGCACCTGAAGAAGCGCAGCGGCGGCGGGCGCACGCGGGTCGCATGAGCGGATTCATCGAGCAGCTCACGCGCGCCTGGGAAAGAAGCGACTCGCTCGCGTGCGTGGGACTCGACCCGGAAATCGAACGCTTCCCGCGCCACATCGCCGCCGAACCCTCGCCGATCTTCCAGTTCAACAGGGCCATCATCGACGCTACCGCGGACCTGGTGTGCGCGTACAAGCCGCAGTTCGCGCACTACGCCGCCTACGAGGCCGAGGATCAGCTCGAGCGCACCATCGAGTACATCCACAAGACGCATCCGGGCGTGCCCGTGATCCTCGACGCCAAGCGCGGCGATGTGGGCAACACCGCCGAGCGCTACGCCATCGAGGCGTTCGAGCGCTACGGCGCCGATGCCGTCACGGTCAACCCCTATCTCGGTGGTGACGCGCTCGAGCCGTTCCTCAGGCATGCGGACAAGGGCGTCGCGATCCTGTGCCGCACGTCCAATCCCGGGGCGCGCGACCTGCAGGACCTCGTGATCGGCGCACGCAAGCTCTACCAGGTGGTCGCGGAACTGGCCGCCCAACGCTGGAACTCCAGGGGCAACTGCCTGCTGGTCGTGGGCGCCACCTACCCGGGCGACCTCGCCGAGGTGCGAGCGCTGGTGGGCGCCATGCCGCTGCTCGTGCCCGGGGTCGGAGCGCAGCGCGGCGACGTGGCGCAGGTGGTGCAGAACGGCCAGACCGCGCACGGCACCGGTCTCATCATCAGCTCCTCGCGCGGCATCCTGTATGCCTCAGCGGGCGAGGACTTCGCCGGCGCGGCGCGCGCGGCGACACAGCAGCTGCGCGGGGAGATCAACTCGAGCCGCACGCGGCCCGCATGAGCACGCGGCGCGCCGCGCTTCAGGCCGCCGCCACCGCGACGGTTGCCGCGACGCTCCTCGCCGCACTCGCCGGATGTACGCGCTCGCACGACCAGGGGCCCGCGGGCGCCGGCGCCGCGCCACACGCGGCCATCCTGGTACGCGGCGGCGGACCCGACCCGGACTCCCTCGACCCTCAGAAAGCGCGCGGGTTCGAGGCGCAGAGCATCGTGCGCGATCTGTGCGAGGGATTGACGACACTCGACAGCCATGCCGCCGTGGCGCCCGGAGTGGCGACCACGTGGGGCGTGAGCACCGACGGCAAGATCTACGTGTTCAAGCTGCGTCGCGAGGCGCGCTGGTCGAACGGCGAACCGGTGGTCGCGGCGGATTTCGTGGCGGGATTGCAGCGCCTGGTGGACCCCGCCACCGCCTCGGGCTATGCGCAGTACATCGACGTCATCGCGAACGCGAGCGACATCGTCGCGGGGCGCAAGCCCCCGCAGGCCCTCGGTGTGGCCGCGCCGGATGATTCGACCGTCGTCGTCACGCTCGCAACGCCTGCGCCGTATCTGCCGACCCTGCTGTCGCATCCGAGCGCCTGTCCGGTGCACCGGCCGACGCTGATGGCCCACCTGGAAGGGTTTGCGCGGCCCGGCGTGATGGTCGGCAACGGCGCCTTCGTCCTCAAGGAATGGGTGCAGGGCTCCTACGTCCTGGCCCGGCGCAACCCTTACTACTGGAACAACGCCGCGACGCGGCTCGATGCCGTGAAGTACCTGCTGATCCCGGATGAAAACGCCGAGCTCACGCGCTACCGCGGCGGCGAGCTGCAGGTCACGTTCGTGGTACCGCGCGGACAGTTCGACTGGATCAAGGCGAACCTCGCCGATCAGCTGCACGTTTCACCGCAGCTCACCACCTACTACTACGGCTTCAACCTCAGGCGCGCGCCCTTCAGGGACAAACCCAAGCTGCGCCGGGCGCTGTCGCTGGTCATCGACCGCGAGAAGCTCGCGCAGCTGGTACTGCGGGTGGGTGAGCTGCCCGCCTACGGCTGGGTGCCGCCGGGGATCGACAACTATGGCGCGCAGTCCTTCGACTATCGGGGCGAGCCCATGGTGGCGCGCCTGGCCGAAGCGCAGCGCCTGTACCGCGAAGCCGGCTACTCGCCCGACAAGCCGCTCACCTTCGAGCTGCGCTATAACTCCGGCGAAGTGCACACCAAGCTCGCGGTGGCGATCGCCTCCATGTGGAAGGAGGCCCTCGGCGCCGACGTGCGCCTGACGCAGGTGGAGTTCAAGTCGCTGCTGCAGGACATCGATCGCGGCGATGTCGAGATGTTCCGCTCGAGCTGGGTGGGCGACTACAACGACGCCTACACCTTCGCTCAGTACCTGAAGAGCGACTTCGGCGTGAACCTGCCGCACTACGAGAGCGCGGCTTACGACGCGCTGCTGAAGCGCGCCGCGGCCGAAACCGACCCGGCCAGGCGTCGCGCGCTGCTCGAGGAGGCCGAGCGGCTCATGCTGCGCGATCACCCGCTCATGCCGCTGTACTTCTACGTCAACAAGCACCTGGTGAAGCCCGAGGTCGAGGGCTGGTACGACAACGTCATGAATGTCGTGTACAGCAGGGACCTGGCGCTTAAGGGCAGCGCCGCGCCGGCGGTGCAGCCGCCGCCAAAGCAGCCGTAGCTACAGGATCGCGTGCGAGATGTCGCACGCGTTGGTGTCGTTCGCCCAAGTGCTCTGCATCGCGTACGCGCCATTGCCCATGCTCACGTTGGCGGCGGCTCCCTGCCCCGAGCTGATCCAGGCGCACTCGTCGCCATTCTCCGCGCCCGAGGGGGCGGTCCAGCCACCCGCCGGGTTCTGATCGGTCACCGTCTCGGCGTACTCATGGCCGTTCACGATGGAGAAGCCGTCGAGCAGGCCCGCCGAGCCGCTATTGACGAAGTTCTGGCCACAGCTGGCGCCCAGGTCCGTCACGTACGGCATGTTGGTGAAGGCGATATCGCCGTAGGAGGAGGTCGTGTAGGTGTGCCAGGCGCAGAAATTCGCGCTGCCGAAGCCGTCCGGATGCGTGCCCGAGGGCGACACGACGACGTACTGCGCGTAGCGATTGGCGGCCGCGGTGGTGTTGCCGAAATGCCCGGCCCCCCTGATCGCCTCCTGCGCCAGCTGCGTGATGGTCGCACTGGAGGGCGACGGAGCGGCAGTGTCGAACCAGACTCCGGCCAGGGCGCCGGCGCTCGGGTAACGCACATGCGGCGTGGTGCCGGGGTTGCAGGTGGTCGCGCCCCTGGGCACGGTCGGGCCGTCGCAGTACTGCGTCATGGTGCCCGACCACATCTCACCGCCGGTTCCGATGCCGCGGAACAGGTTCTGCAGGTAAGTGGCCGCGCCATGGGGATCGCCGCCGCTCGTCCACTGGCTGCCGTAGAACACCAGGTAGACCTTCGGGGTACCGCTGGTGACACCGATGCCGTCGATGCCGCCGCCGAACGCCAGGATCTTCGAGCTGTGACGGCGGTGTGCCGCCGACCTGGAAGCCTCCCAGTCCCGCATCTGTTGCGCGGCCTCGCGAGTCGGCACTGCGCCGTGGCGGTACGGGTGACCGTACGCGGGCGCGTAAGGATTTTCGGCCAGGCCCTCACCGGCCGCCAGCGAGCCGGCGGCTGCGAGGCAGCCGATAAACGCCGCGGTCGTCCGTGGCACCCATGAATACTTACGGCTCCGTTGCAGGTAACTTGAGACTGTCATTTCAATGACTCCCTGTGCTTTGCATTGTTGAACGCCGTCCGGGTCGGATGAAGACAGCTACGCGAGTCCCTTGGGGAGGCGCGAGCTGGACCGCTTCATGCAGCCTGCAGGCGATCCCAGTGCGACGCGGAATAGGTTCGGGTGAACGCCATCCCTGGCCGCTCAGTAACGCTTATTTCCGTTTCCAACCCGTGACCGGATCGTCCACCTTCGCAAAGCGGGGCGCAAGAGGGCCGCACGCGCTCTTACTTGCCGATGCAGAACCCGGCGAAAATCCGCCCCAGCAGATCGTCGCTGGTGAACTCGCCGGTGATCTCGCTCAAGGCCTGCTGCGCGGCGCGCAGCTCCTCGGCGGCCAGTTCCCCGGCACGGTGCTCGGTGAGCTGGCGCGCGGCTTCTTCGGTGTGCTCGCGCGCCCGCGCGAGGGCCTCCAGGTGCCGGCGGCGGGCGCTGATCGCCCCTCCATCCACAGTCTGGTACCCCATGCACTGCTTCAGATGCGCGCGCAGGTCCTGCAGCCCCTGGCCGGTGAGAGCGGACAACGTGATGTAAGGCGGGCGGGTGAGCGTGTCGGCGACCGGCAGGCCGACCGCCAGATCGCACTTGTTGAACACCAGCGTGACCGGAACATCCGCCGGCAGCCGCGCGCGCTCGTCGCGAAAGGCCGTGGCGGAGGGGTCTTCCACCGCGTCGATGACGAACAGCACGCGATCGGCCCGCTGCATCTCCGCCTGGGCGCGCCGCATACCTTCCTCCTCGACCAGATCGCCCCCCTGGCGCAGGCCCGCGGTGTCCAGCACGTGCAGCGGCATGCCGTCGAGATGGATGCGCTCGCGCACCACATCGCGCGTGGTGCCGGGAATGGCCGTCACGATCGCCGCATCGTAGCCGGCGAGCCGGTTGAGCAGGCTCGACTTGCCGGCGTTCGGCCGGCCGGCGATGACCACCGTCATGCCCTCGCGCAGCAAACGGCCCTGGCGGGCACTCTCGAGCACGCCCTCGAAATGGTCGCGCACCGCCTCGAAGCGCGCGCCGAGCTCGTGGTCGGCGAGAAAGTCGATTTCTTCTTCCGGAAAGTCGATCGCCGCCTCGACGTAGCTGCGCAGCTCGATCACCGCTTCGGTGAGCCCATGTACCATGGCGGAGAACTCCCCCTGGAGCGAGCGCATGGCGGCGCGCAGCGCCTCGCGCGAGCCCGCGTCGATGAGATCGGCGATGGCTTCCGCCTGCGCCAGGTCCAGCTTGTCGTTGAGGAAGGCGCGCTGGGTGAATTCCCCGGCGTGCGCGCGGCGCGCGCCGAGCTCCACGGCGCGCGCAACCAGCGCGTCCATCACCACCGGCCCGCCGTGGCCGTGCAGCTCCAGGACGTGCTCGCCGGTGTAGGAATGCGGCGCGGGAAAGAACAGCGCCAGGCCCGCGTCGATCGGTTCCTGCTGCGCGTCCAGGAAGCGCGCAAAGGTCACGTGGCGCGCCCGCGGCAGCTCACCGAGCATGACCGCCGCGACTTCCGGTACCTTGGGGCCCGAGAGGCGCACGATGCCCACGCCCCCTCGTCCGGGAGGCGTTGCCGCGGCCACGATGGTGTCCATGCGCGTCATATGGGCCGGTGTGCCAAGGCTACCGCCGGAGACGCTCGGAAAGGAAGCGGCGCGGGTCAGGTTCTTTTCGCCGCCATGGCCGCCTCGATGCGCCGGTTGATGTTCCATTGCTGTGCAATCGACAGGACGGTGTTGGTCACCCAGTAGAGCACCAGTCCCGCCGGGAAAAACGCGAACGTGGCCGACATGGCGATCGGCATGATCATGAAGACCTTCGCCTGCACCGGGTCCGGGGGCGCGGGATTCAACTTGTACTGCACGAACATTGCCGCCGCCATGATCGCCGGGAGGATGAACAGCGGGTCGCGCGAGGACAGATCGTGGATCCAGAACGCGAACGGCGCCTGGCGCATCTCGACGCTCTCGAGCAGCACCCAGTAGAACGCGAGAAACACCGGGATCTGGATCACGATCGGCAGGCAGCCGGCGACCGGGTTGATCTTCTCGCGCTGATAGAGCTCCATCATCGCGCGGCCGAGCTTCTCGCGGTCGTCCTTGTAGGTCTCCTGCAGGTTCTTGATGCGCGGCTGCAGGGCCTTCATCTTCGCCATCGAGCGGCCGCTCGCCTCCGACAGCGGATAGAACACGAGCTTCAGCAGGAAGGTGACCAGGATGATCGCAACGCCCCAGTTGCCCGTGAGCCCATGCACCTTGTCGAGCACCCAGAACAGCGGCATCGACAGGAACCACAGCCGGCCGTAGTCCGCCACCCGGCCGAGCTCCGGGGCGGTGGCCTCGAGCTGCCCCTGCAACTTCGGTCCCACGTAGAACGACTCGCTGAATTGCGCCGCGGCGCCGGGCGCGACCGTCTGCTCCGGGCCGGTAGCCGACAGCAGGTACTGATCCCCGGAGGCACCGAGCGTGAACCGATAGGGCGCGCCGCGCGGCGGCACGATGGCGCTGACGAAGTGGTGCTGCAGGGCGGCGAGCCAGCCGTCGCGCACTTCGAGCGACAGGTGACTGTCCTGCGTGTCGGTGGTGTCGAGCTTGCGGTACTTGGTGCCGTCGTAAATGGCCGGACCATGGAACGCGTAACTCTCGACATCGAACATGGAGCGCTTGGTGCGCGGATCATTGCGCAGGATCTGCGCGTACGGACGCGCGGTCCAGGGCGTGCTGCCGCCGTTGTGTACCTCGTATTGCACGTCGCTGCGGTACTGGCCGCGATGGAACACGAAGGTCTCGGTGACCGTGACCCCCGCCTCGCTCCAGGTGAGCGGCACGCGCAGCTCGTTGCGGCCATCGAGGGTGTAATCGGTCTGCTCGCTCGCATAGCTCGCGAGATGGGTGGGATAGGGCGCGCCGCCCGGGCCGGTCAGACCCGACTGCAGGAGGTAGAGTGAGAGCGGATCGTCCTCATTCTCGAGGCGCACCGGCGTGGCCTCGCCCTTCACCTGTGGGTAGGCGAGCAGATCCGCCCGCGTAAACGTGCCGCCACGCGTGCTGATGTCGAGGTCGAGCACGTCCGTGCGCACGTGCACGTGCGGCGCCGCTGCGGACTTCGCGGGCTCCGTGCCGGGGGCGCCCGGGACGGAGGCGGCTGCCGCCGCGGCGTCGCTGGCGGGAGCGCCGTGAGCGGCCGCGGCTGTCGCGGTCCTGGGCGCCTCGGGAATCCGGCTGCCGAGATCGCTCGCGGGCGCAGCCGCGTGCGGGGCCGCATTCGTCGCCGGCGAGCCCGCCACGGCTCCCGGCGGCGGACCGTAGTCGTGCATCCACGTCTGGTAGTTGAGCAACAGCAGCGCCGCGAGCGCGACCCACAGCCACAGGCGCGGGCTGAAGCGAAGGAGGTTATTGGTCATGAGCCTGATGTGTGCAGACGAGGGGCGCAGGCGCCGGCGGCACGGGATCGAATCCGCCCGGGTGCCACGGGTGGCAGCGCGAAAGGCGCGCGAGCGCGAGCCAGCCGCCCCTCAGGACGCCGAAGCGCAACACCGCCTGCAGGGCGTACTGCGAGCAGGAGGGATAGAAGCGGCACGCCGGCCCCAGCAGCGGACTGACGGTCCATTGATACAGGCGGATCAGGAGGGCTGCGACGTGGCGCATTGCTCGCCGACCTTTTTCCACAGTGCCGCGAGGCTCTCGCGCAGCGCCTGGCCGGTGGCCTCGCGCGCGCGGGGACGCATGCTCACCACCAGGTCCACTGCCGGGATTTCGCGCTGGTGCAGGCGGAAGGACTCGCGAATGATGCGGCGGATGCGGTTACGGGCGACCGCGCCGCCCGCTGCACGCACCGCCACGGCCAGCCCCAGACGCGGGGCGCCTGATTGGTTAACGCTTGCAGTCACCGCAAAGAATCCGTCGCCCACGCGCCGCCCGCGCGCGTAGGCGGCATCGAAATCGCGCTTGCGCCGCAGACGAAGTCGCGCCGGCAGAGTGAGCCGCCCTGGCATCGAGCCCTTTGAAGAGACCTTGAGGATGGATTACGCAGGCGCTGTCGCAGTGCGCGCGACCCGCAGGTCCTAGGGTATCAGCTTGCGCCGGCCCTTGGCGCGGCGCCGCGCGAGCACCCTGCGGCCGCCCTTGGTGGCCATGCGCGCACGGAACCCGTGGGTGCGCTTGCGGCGCACTTTGCTTGGTTGATAGGTACGCTTCATGCCGTGGGCTCCGTGGGACGACGTGGCTCTCAAAAAAGGGCGGCAAGGCTAAGCCGTTGAGCGTCAAGGTGTCAATACGCTGAAGCTTCGAAAATCTTCAGCACGCCGCGCGATCGGTATAGACTCCGCAGCCTTTTCCTTAACGTTCACCTGAAACCTCGCGGAGGCCACGCGCGTGGAAGCGTCGCTTTGGACTCGCTGCATGGGCGCGTTGGAGACGGAGCTTCCGCAGCAGCAGTTCAATACCTGGGTGCGGCCGTTGCAGGCCATGGAGGGCAACGGCGCGCTCAAGCTCCTGGCGCCCAACCGCTTCGTGGTCGACTGGATCAACGCGAATCTGCTGCCGCGCATCGGTGAGCTGCTGCGCGATGAGAGCACCGGAGACGTGCCCATCGTGACCGTGGAAATCGGCTCGCGCAGCGCCGCGGTGCGCGCCGTCCCCGCCGCGCTGCCCGGGCGCGTGCGCCGCGCCGAGGGACTGGTGGTCGGCGCGCGGCTCAATCCCGACTTTTCCTTCACCACCTTCGTCGAAGGCAAGAGCAACCAGCTGGCCAAGGCGGCGGCGGCGCAGGTGGCGGAAAATCCCGGCCGCGCCTACAACCCGCTGTTCATATACGGCGGCGTCGGCCTCGGCAAGACGCACCTCATGCACGCCGTCGCGCACCTCATCAAGCACCGCGACGCAGAAGCGCACATTGCGTACGTGCATTCGGAGCGCTTCGTGGGTGACATGGTGCGCGCCCTGCAGCATAACTCGATGAACGAGTTCAAGACCGCCTACCGCTCGCTCGACGCGCTGCTGATCGACGACATCCAGTTTTTCGCCGGCAAGGAGCGCTCGCAGGAAGAGTTCTTCCACACCTTCAACGAGCTGCTGGAGGGCCAGCACCAGGTGATCCTCACCTGCGATCGCTATCCGAAGGAAGTCGAGGGCCTGGAAGAGCGCCTGAAATCACGCTTCGGCTGGGGCCTCACGGTGGCGATCGAGCCCCCGGAACTCGAGA
>WNFR01000237.1_pt1 | contig 55743 bp, 50 predicted proteins | sample 5400221 | NCBI WGS metagenome assembly WNFR01 (sample SAMN13153357, study PRJNA577476) | soil metagenome | isolation source: 40 cm soil under Madrone tree | place: USA:California | collected 2016-06-14
TCTCACCGCTTTAGTGCCGATAGTTGCACAAACACGTAGTTTGCACGCTCTCGATGCACCAGCCGATAGCCCGCGTTTCGGAGTGATCGGAGAACTTGCACAAGTTCGACCCAGAAAAAAGGTGTAAGCGGCTGATTCACCTGATCGAATTCGACCAGCAATTGTTCAGGGAGAATGCCGGTACCCACCATGGATCGAAGGACCTCGTATTCTGCGCCTTCGATGTCAAGTTTTAGGAGCGACAGCTTCACCACGCCGAAGTCTCTGAGGAGCGATTCGACCGTGCTCGACCGGACTTGGATCACCTCCGAAGTGTGCTGCAAGTTCAGCGCTGAATAGCTCACATGAGCGGGATCCTTGGGTGCGAAGAGTTCGAGAAGGCCGTCCGATGACCAGACTGCACGCGGGACAAAAGTAAATTTGGCTTCGCGAAACCCGGTCATCTCGTAGCTCAGTGGACCAGCCTCGATCAACATTTGGCGCCCTTCGCGACCTGCGGCGAGAAACGACTCGACGTGACGAATCGATCGCGGCGTCGGATCGACGCAGATGATTCGCATGCCCCACTTTGCATTGAGAGCCACGTCGAAGGAGATATCCTCCCCGGCACCGCAGCACATGGCGGTTCGATCATCCTCCCCGGCACCGCAGCACATGGCGGTTCGATCCGGACCGAGGAGTGCGCGGCAGCAGTACCAACCGCCGTAGTCCGTGCCGATTCGCACCAGCTGTAGCGCGCGTTCACGCCGTAGAAATGCCACATCGACGAGCGCAGCCATCGCGCGGCCGAAAGTCACCTTGAGCCGTGCAACGGCATAAGTCGTGATGCGCGCCTTCATCGCAGTTCGCAGCCCGGCGTCGTCAGCTCCGATCCCCGGCCGGCAACCTGCGAGTACATCTGATTGGCCTTCACAGCGACGATATCCCAGGTATAACTGCTTTCAACCAACCGGCGGGCGGATCGGCCATCGGAGATGCGCCGCGCCGAATCGCCCGCATACGAATTCAACGCCGCTGCGAGTTCGGGAATCGACATCGGCACGATGATTCCAGCTCCGTGCAGCGCTACTTGGGGGAACTTGCAGCGATCTGAGATGACCACGGGACACCTACTTGCCATGGCTTCGAGAATGCTGAGACTGAAGCCCTCTTCCCGGCTCGGTTGACTCAAACATAGTGCGTTGCGCAGCAGCCATAGCCTGTCGGATCCCGAGGTGAGCCCGAGGAAGTGAACGCGATCGGTCAGCCTCAATTGCGCCACGCGTCGTTTCAGTGCGTCGAGCATGCCAAAATCCGGACCTGCGAATGCCAGCTGCAGTTTGGGATGCGCTGCCGCCACGGATGCAAACGCCTCGAGAAGCAAATCCGGGCCCTTCATGGTATGCAGCCGGGCAAAAAACAATACGAATGGTCTTTCTCCGCCGGTTGGAGTGAGCAGTCCCGCGACGTCCGGCGACGCTGTCGATACGGCTGCCTCGGAGAACTCCGCAAGCGATACCCCATTAGGGACGACGAATACCGGCGGCCCGCCGGAGCCGATGCACTCGCGGATCTCCGCGGCCTCGAGTTCGTTCAATGCGTGAAAACCCGCTGCTTCCTTGAATATTCGGTTCCACACCGCCCAGCGGGCAAGCATCTTCTTATGCTTCTTTTGGGCAAGCGCCCACGGCGACAGCGAAGTATGAGGCACGATGAGGTATGGAATGCGCAGTTGTCGGGCGGCTCTTGCGACCAGTGTCGGAACAAGCCTCCAGGGCTGATGGATGTGGACCACGTCGAACATGGACAGGTTTCCCTGCAACCACCTGCGGAGTCCCACCGCCCGTGCCGCAAGATTATTCGACCTGGCGACGAACGTATGAAGGTTTTCGACCGGGAATCCCGACGCGTGCGCTTGCCAATATTGCGCGTGATTCGCCAGCTGTGTGCCGTCTCCGCAAAGTATTTGCGCATCGATTCCCATGGAGCGCTGCGCGACGGCCAAGCCGGCGATGACACGGGGCGGCCCACCCTCATGAGGCGCCATCGTCTCGATGACATGGAGCACCCTGAACATCCGCTTACAGAGGCAGCTTATCGGATTCTTGTTGCGGCAGGCGCGCCTCATTGACGGCCGCTGGTCTGCGGGAGTGAATGAGCAACGAGGAATGGTAGGTCCACAAGCTCTGCGCTACCGATGGCATCGATCGAAGCGCCAATGCCTTGATCAGATACTTGATGGTGCCCTTCAGGCCGTGAAGATATTGATACTGTCGTCGCGCCGCATGAGTCTCGCGCTGCTCGATCACCTCGTGCCCACAGGATTGCACGAGCAACCGAATTGTCTTCGCCGTGTAGAAATTGATATGACCCACCGTGTCCCGGACGAAGTCCGGTGGAAGGCCTCGATTGTGTTCCAGCGGTACTTCGACGAACACGAAGTCGGCAACTCTCGCCGCCTCATTGAGCAACAGCCTCGGATGCTCAACGTGCTCGACCACGTGACTCAGAATCGCGAGATCAAACGTTGCATCGGGATATGGAACGTTATATCCGTCGAATTGGCGGCACTCGACCAACGTCGGAATTTTCCGATTGCGGATACGCTCGACACCCGAGGCGGAGATATCGAGCGCAAAATGCCGCTGCCCGAATCCGCTGTCGGCGAGCTGCTGCAGTACCGCGCCTTCGCCCGCCCCTATGTCCAAAACGGTCGTTGGGGCGCGCGAGGCACACAATGACCGGATATTGGCCGCCTTGTCGATGGCCCCCATCTCGCGCCATTCCGAGATGTCGTCGTCGTAGTACTCGTCATAGTTGCGCTGCAGTTGCGGGTCGACGCCAACCGTTTTCATCTCAAGTCGCTCCTCATCAGACGGCTCGGAACCTTGCCATACGCTTTCGCGCGGTCAGCGCGGCCTCGTAATCGGCAAGGCGCCGCCGCGCTATGCTGTTCCAGCTGAACAGTTCCGTCATACGGCGTGCACCTACGTCGCCCAGCTTATGACGGTAAGAAGCATCGTTCAACAAGCGTATTTTCCCGGCAAGATCCGCCGAATCGTTCAGCCGGTAGGTGATCCCATTGCCGTCGATCCTCTCTTTCGCCAGCAGCGTATCATTCACGACAATGGGGAGCCCGCAGGCGGCCGCATCCAACATCGACATCGACTCCTGGGTCGGCCAGACGCCGATGTCGGCCGCACGGTAATACGCCGGCAACTCCCGATGCGGCATGAAAGGCAGCACGACGCATCCATCGCAATTCGCAAGGTCGCCGCTTTGAGTTCCGTTGCCGATGAACAGGCCTCGAACCGGCATTCCGCAGGCTCGCAGCAATGCGATCGCGCGTGCAAGAACGTTGGGATTTTTCGCGTCCGTGAACTGACCCGTGTAAATGCAGACGAGGTCGCCGTCGGCGAAGCCGAGTTCCGCCCGGATTTGATCGCGTCGAGCCCGGTCCTCGGCTGAGCGCGGCGGATAAAAGCCCTCGGTATCGACGCCGAGGGGAACGACCACCACCTTTCGCTTCGGCATTCCGTAGAAGCGGATTGCGACGTCCGCACAGTCGTCGGTTGCCGCATAGCATTGCTTTGTGAACACGCTCGCAACCCATCCTGGAATCACCCGTGCTGCCAGGTTGGCGATCCATTCCAGGTCCCAGAAACGCACGGCTCGGCGCGCGAGCGGAAACACCGAAACGGTGGTGTGCGCCGCAGAAAAAAGCGAAAAGCCGAGCCTGACCTTTGCCGCGGCCGTCTGCAATGGTACCCATCCGGCGTTGATGTACAACTGCACGACGTCGGGCTGAATCTGCCGCAGTTTGCTGAACAGTCCGGTAAACATCGGCACGCCCAGGACGTAGCGATGTCCGACACAATGCACCGCGTAGCCATCGTACTGTTCAATATCGCCGGGCGTCATCGTCTTGTCCGCGCTGAACTCACTGTAGGCGGAGCGGGCGTCGCGGCTCTTGTGGTAGACCGGAAGATCAGTTGCGATATAGTGAACGTCCGCGCCGAGACGCGCCAGATACCGGGCGAGCATGGTGTTCGAATAACCCATGTCGCGCGGAAACGAATAGAATACGATCGCAATTCTCAATCTGACTCCTCATGACCGCATGGCAATCGCGCTCGTGATGTTCGAACACGGCCCCTAGTTTACACGAATTTTTCGGTGCCTAACCGGATGCGCTATGCCCGCCGACACGCGACCGCATCAACATCCGCAGTATGTCGGCACCGCCTCTGAATTTGATCCACCATAGAATTACCATCGCCATGACCACGGCATAAGATGGCAGTCGCAACAGCAGAGCCGGAATCTGATGCGCAATTACGCCCAGGCATAGCGCGGCGGCTGCTGCGAGCAGACCAGTCACGCAGGCCCTCCTGAAATCCGTGAGCGGGAATGCGCACGCGACGAATGTCACCAGGAAATAGGTCCAATAATAGACGACGGCGAGGATTCCAAACGCCCAGGCGACGGTGACCGCGCCGACATATCTCGATAGAAGGGCTACGAGCAGGACGGATACCGACGTGAACGACGCTTCGAGCGTAAACGCGACCTTCTGCCGCCTGAACGAATCGAATGCGCGATCCAACCAACATGTCGCTGCGAGAAGCAATGCCGGGCCCGCAAGCGCCTGCAAATACGGCCCGGTACCGTGCCACTTGTACGACAACAAACCATCGGTCAGTGCCGGTGCCTCGATGGCAAGAGCTACATACGGTACGACCATGACGACGAACGTGGCTTCGACCAGACTGGCTGCAAAGCGGCCGACCGCAACCGGACTACCCCGGCTTGCGATGCCGTAAAAGATCGGCGAAATTGCACTGTAGATGAGCGAGTTTGGCGCAAATGCGACCCGATAGGCCAATCCGAACCGACCGACCACCGCCGCGCCGGCGCCGACTCCGAGCATGATTTGCACCAGGCGATCGCGCGCCGAGGAGGCGAGCGCGTAGCCGACCATATATCGGGGAAATCTACGGTATTTCCGCGCAACGATCTTCATCCCCCGGAATGAAGCCACGCGGGCCCATCCGCCGCGGTAGGGACCGTCACGCAGCGTTGACAGGCAGGCGCTTTGAAAGCCCAAAGCGCACACGTAGCCCCATATCAGTGCGGGAAGCTGATCCATTACCCGGACGAGTGAAAGCTGCGCTACGACCGTCACGAGAGAGAATATGAATAATCCGAACCCCATCAAAAAAAAACGGCCGCCTCGTATGCACCAGCTCGATAAACAGCGCTGCGCGGCGCTGATAGCCGTAGCGGCAGACAGACCGTAGCCGAGATTCCGCCCAAGAAACACCCAGCCGTCGGGCGCCGGGTAAATCGCCTGCGCCAACCGCGTGGCGCACGCTATCAATAACGCGACAGTCAGCGCGATGAGCATCACCAACGCGGAGAGCCTGCCTGCAATCCGGTCGTCGCGCGGCAGAACGATCGCAGAGTCGTACCTCAGGCCGGCGAACACGGCGACTATGCCGACTGCGCCGACGAAGATGAGGTACTCGCCGTAAGCGCCAGGATCGAAGACACGCGAATAAGTCGGCAGCGAACCGATGATGATGAATTGACCAGCCGCGGTGAGAGCGCCCAAGCCTGCCGCCCGCGAAACAACGCTCGACGCCATGCCGGCGGGTCAGCTGACCCAGTGCAGTTTGTGCTTCAGAATCCGGTACGAGTCGAGTCCACGGCCGAATGCCCAATGATTCTGCAAATTGGGGTAGTCGCTGTAGCGCTTCTTCGGAAGCGCCATGATGGCGTCGAACTCGTCAACGGAGATCCCGAGCTTCTTTGCCACGAATGCCTTATCGAATTGCACCTGATCCGGCGGATAGGCGGGTCCGGATACCTCGGCGAGGGCCTGATCCCGAGTCAGCTGCCCGCAACAAACCAGGGAGGACAAGTGCATCCGCCGCTTGTCGTATCCAAATTTGTGGGGAAGGATCCACCCCTGATAGAACTTCGTATATACCGATTCATAATGCTTGCCGCCGTAGTCCTCCCACCCATACTTCTCCATGAGCAAACGCTTCGCCGCCAGCTTGTCGTAGTCCAGGTAGTCCAACATGAAGACATTTCTGGGCCGGTGCAGCACGATATTGAACACCAGGGTCGTCACGGGGATCAGCGGGAAATGCCTGAGCCGCTCGCCGGTGAAGCGCTTGTAAACGCTCCGGATATACATGCTGTCCAAATGTCCCTGCGACCATTCGCGCACATGGATACCCTCGGTCTTCAAATTGATGCCATTCACACAATAGCCGACATGATGCTTCTTGCAGGCGGCGTAGAACGAAGCCACGATGGCGTGATCCGAAGGAATTTCGGAATCCGGGGTCGATGCGCGCAAAAACGAGAGTTGTAGCTCACGAAATTCCTTCCAATTAAGGACCAGTGTCGACAGATCGATGTGCAGCGGGTCGAGAATCCGCTTGATGTTGCCGACCGCCTTGTCGGAATTCCAACCATTGTCCACGTGCACTGCCAGAGGCCGCAGGCCGAGCTCCTTGACTTTGACGGCGAGATAGCTCGAGTCCACTCCGCCGCTGACCCCGATGATGCAGTCGTAGTCCTTCCCGTGGCCACGGCGCTGCATTTCCTCCACGATGGCAGCAAGCCGCCTTGCCCGTTCGTCAGGCGGCAAGTTATAGACTGCTTGTCGCGCCAAATAGGCCGTGCAATGGTTGCAAAAGCCGTTGGGGTCGAACACGATGTCTGGATCCGTCGTGTCCATGATGCAGCGGGTGCAAATTCGATACGTACTCATCATATCACTGCTTCTTTTGCGGGAACCCGCAGCGCGGCGATCTCGGCGGCGCGAGGATAGCTAATCAGAGGCGCCTTGTGCTTGCCGTGCAGAACAAACATGGTGCCGGCCGCCGCGGCGGCGATCGAACCGGATTGCAGAAGCAAATTGATGTCCTCGAGACTTCCGGCGCCGCCGCAGGCGATCACCGGGATCTTCACCGCAGCGCTGATGTCTTTCATCAAAGAAATGTCATAGCCGGTGCGGGCTCCCTCGAGGTCGATCGACTGCACAAAAAGCTCTCCGGCGCCATAGCGCTCCATTTGCGCAGCATAGGCGCGCGGCTCGATGCCCGTGTTCCGTGTCCCGCTTCGGGTCCAGACCTCACGGCGTCCCAGAAGAGTCTTCCGTACATCCACGGAAACGACAATGCTCTGAGAACCGAATACGGCGGCCGCCGCGGAGATCAATTCTCCGTCGGCCGCCGCCGTGCTGATGACGACCTTTTCAATACCGATGGACAATATGCGCCGCACCTGTTCGACCGAATTGATGCCGCCCCCGTATGCGAGCGGCATGAATGCTTCCGAGGCAAATTCCTCGATCAGCGCATAGTCGGGCTCGCGCCCGTCGAGCGTGGCTCTGATGTCGACGACGATGAGCTCGTCGCAGTCCAAATCGTTGAATATTTTCACTGCGTTGATTGGATCGCCAAGGTAGAGCGGATCCTTGAACCGCCGAGTCTTGACCAACTCGCCGGCCGCGACTTGCAGGCACGGAATCACCCGGGGGCGCAGTGAATTCATGATGAGGCGAAATTACCCAAAAGACGCAAACCGAAGCGGTGACTCTTTTCCGGGTGGAACTGGACGCCGGCGATATTGCCGCTGACGATGGCGGCAGAGAACTCGCCCCCGTAGGTACAAACCGCCAGGGAGTTCTCGGCCGACTCGCAGATCACTCGAAAGGAATGCACGAAGTAGAAACGGCTATCATTTGCGAGTTCCTTTGCGAGCGGGTGATCCGTGGGCGACCACTCTACCGTGTTCCAACCCATATGAGGGATACGCAACCCGGCCCCGTCCGGAAAACGCCTGGTGTGAGCGTGAATCAGGCCGAGTCCCGGCATGGTACCTTCCTCGCTATCGAGGGTCAGCATTTGCATGCCGACGCAGATGCCGAGCATCGGTCGTTGCGTCGAGGCGTATTCGAGTACCGGATCTCGCAGCCCCGAGCTGTCCAAGGCACGCATGCAGGCGTCGAAGGCGCCGATGCCCGGCAGTATGAGACGTTTCGCCTTGGACAGCGAAATCGGGCTCGAAACGACTTCCGCCTCGATGCGCAGCTTGCGGAACATGTTGCATATCGATCCGGTATTGCCGATCCCGTAGTTGACGATACTTACTTCGGCCACGGCGCTTGCCTCATGCCGCCCACGGGCAATCTCTCATGCAAAATCACGGTACCGGCCGGGACGTCATCGCGATTTCGTGAATGCTGCGGTTCCGAAGTTGGTTTCCAAAAAGTTGGTCTTTGCCTTGACGACATGAAATCATTGCTCGTGCGCTTGCAAGAGGATTGTACGTCAAAAATTGCAAGCCGGAGAAGTCGAATGAGCAAGTATGGAACGGAAGAATGGACGTGAAGGGCGGGCACAGTGCGGATTCCGACGTCATTCGGTATCGTCCGGATGTCGACGGCCTGCGCGCCATCGCGGTGATATCGGTTGTATTCTTCCATCTGTTCAAGCGGGCAGCCCCGGGCGGATATCTCGGCGTCGACATGTTTTTCGTGCTCTCCGGATATTTGATTACGGCCATCATTTGGTTGGAGATGCGAGAAGGACGCTTTTCCGTCGTTCGCTTCTACGATCGCAGGATCCGCAGAATCATGCCGGCGCTGCTGCTCCTGCTTCTGGTTACCACGGTGGTTTCGGTGCTTCTTCTGCTGCCCACCGATCTGGTCGGGTACGGAAGGAGTTTGTTTGCGACCCTGGTCTTTGCGGCCAACATCTATTTTTGGCGCGATGCGGACTATTTCTCGCCCGCCGCGGAACAGAAGCCATTGCTTCATATTTGGTCCCTTGGTGTCGAGGAACAGTTCTATATCCTGTATCCACTGATTCTCGTTCTTCTGGCACGCTGGTGGCCCCGCCGCGCGCCGTACGCGATCGGCGTGCTCACGATCGGGTCGTTGGCCGCCAATGTTCTTGCACTTTTCGTGGGAGGCGGCGTGCCGGCTTTTTTCCTGCTGCCGACCCGCGCGTGGGAACTTGGAGTGGGAGCGCTCCTCGCGTTCTTGCCTGCACAAGCGGCCCCACGTGCGGCGGCGGCACGAGTAGCGGTGTCAGTCGGCGTCCTATTGGTTGCTACCGGAATATGTCATCCCCTCGATTTGTATTGGATCGTTCCGGTTGCTTTACCGGTCGTCGTTGGGACGGCGCTGTTGGTGCTCGGAGGGCAGCACGACCGTTCCCCGATAAATCGAGTGCTCCGGTGGAGCCCCGTTGTTTTCGTGGGGCTGATCTCGTACTCGCTTTACCTGTGGCACTGGCCGATCATCGTATTGAGTCAATACTACCTGGTGCGTCCGTTGACGCTTCCGGAGGGGGCGGCGGCGCTGGTGTTGATGACAGCCTGCGCGGCAGGATCTTGGTGGTTCATCGAGCGCCCCTTTCGCCGCAAGCAGACGCCCATCGAAAGAGTGCGATTTGTTGCTGCCGCAGGCGTCGTCACGTTAGCCGCCGCGGCGGCCGGAATCCTTTTCGCCAGGGGGTTGCCGGGCCGTCTGAACGCCGAGGCGGCGGTGATCAACCAGGCTGTCGATACGAACTATCGGTGCGCCATATCGGACTATCTGAGCTTCGGCCGGTCGCGCGCCTGCGCAATGAATTTACCGTCGCGCAAGCCCACCGATGCCGACGTCGTTCTGCTGGGAAACTCGCACGCCCAGATGTACGCACCGGTTTGGACGTCGATCATTGCCGGACGCGGACGGACCGGTCTGCTGGTTCCCGTAAATGGCTGTCTCCCGACGGTGCAGGCGAACATCAGCCGGGAATGCATGGAAATCGCCAGGGATAATCTTGCAAATATTTCGAAGCTCGCGCGCGCCCAGACCGTCATCATCGGCCTGAACTGGGAGCATGGACAGGGCGTTCTGATCGATTCGAGCGGCCGGACCGTCGATGACACCGATAATCGCGCAATAATATCCGCGCTGGACGATCTCATCGATCGCCTCCACCGCGCGGGCAAGCAAGTCGTCCTCATAGGTCCAATTGCCGAACCCGGCTGGAATGTCGCGTCGACTCTCAGTCGTCAACTTGCGTTCGGGCATGAACTCCATCGCCCCACCTTTCTGCCAGCACCGGATTTTAAGCGACGTCTGGGACCTGCAATTCAGCATTTCGACGCCCGGGGCGATATCGGTTTCGCCCGCCCCGACAAGGTGCAGTGCGCCGGTGAACGCTGCTATTTCATACTCGACGGGCGCTCGCTGTTCTCGGATGGCAATCACATCGCAATCGCGGAATTGCCGCGATTTCGCACAGAATTCGAGGCTGCTCTTCCCGCGAGCGCGGCACGCGACTGAAAGCGGCGCATCTTCGGGGACGGCCAAGCTCAACTTGGCGACGAAGCCTGCCCCGGCCCTCCCTCGCGATTGCCGCGCTCGCGCATGCCGCGATATAAATCGTTGACCAATCCGGCTGACCCCGAGGCCAGCAACGGGATGAACACCAGACCGCCCGTAAGGGCTGCGGTAAACGCCGAGGTGACCTGCAACTCGAATAAGCCGTACATGCCGCTGCCCAGCAAGGCGAGGCAGAGTGGTGTCTTGCCAAGGCTCATGACGAACACATCGATGCCTTTGACCACAAACCCGACGACCAAGGACATGACCAGGACTCCGCCATACGAAAAATCCACCCAGGCATCGCCGATGAAAAACGTATCGAACGTGGCGCCCTCGGACCCGAAGAAACTGGCCACGCGGCTGTACGCGGACAAAAGCTCGCCATTGCCGAACACACTATGAATCAGACCGATATTCATGCCCCAAGTGTGCGGCAAATATCGCGGATACACGTAAAATGTCTGATAGATTACTTCGTTATTGACTTGAAAGAAGCGATAGCCCAGAAACTCGAATATGCCTGCCGGATCGAGGTTAGGTATTGCGATGCGCACAGCCACAATCGCACCCGCGAGCACGACAATCGATAAGAGCACGATTCGGCGTATCCCAACATCAAGCGACCGAGTCGCTTGAAAAACGATCATGAGTTGCAATATATAAATGAGCCATGGGATTTTCTGAAACGTACCGAGTTTCCCAGCCAACACGGCAATACAGACCAACAGACCAATGGCCACCAAATGACGCTTCCTCGCCGCAATCCCCCTCGCCAACAGTAGAAAACTCACGAAAGCAGCCACCGACGCAACCAGGATTTGATAGACGTAGCCGCCGCCGCCGGAGAAATCAGCCCGGTACCTAGTCTTGTCCTGTGTCAAATCGAACGAGAAGAAATTGTGCAGCTGCGAAGGCTTGCCGAGATATAGAAACATCCCCAGGATGAACAACGCGACGATGATTCCCAGAGCAGCCAGCAACTGATCCGCGTGCGACCGATCAGCCACTCTCGTCGCCTTCCAATCGCGTATGACCTGCGCCGCCCGGGCGGTGCGTACCGGCATGCACGCCCTGGCGAACTCCATCCCGATCACGATGCAAAACCACATCAGAATCAGACTGAGAGTCACTGCGCGGTGAACTTCAGGCACCGTGTCCGCGCCGGCGAAATAGATGATGTTCCCGGCCCCGTACAGCACAAAGAACGAAATGAGCATCAGTGGGGTCAACAGAAGCCGCGGCGGCTCACGTTGCCATATGTATACGGCGACGCCAGCGAGGCACACCGCATGCACGTAATCCAAGGGAAGCACGGTGCCCCCGGCGTCAGCGCCGCGCGCGGCGGCGTTGGCGGGCGGCAGCCGCGATGACGCCGATCACAAAGCCCAAGCCGGCGCCCATCACGGTGATCAAGGGCTTGTTCGGACTATCGCGATCCTTGAGGTCAGCCACCATGGCTGGATCCAGCACTTTGAACGCGTAGGCATCGCGCGTACGCGCCACCATCGCATTCTTGAGTTCAGTCTCCATGAGCTTGGATATCGCATTCGCGATCTCGACCGTGGAGGTTTGGGCGGCCTCCACTTTCAGAAATTCGATGCTGCGGTTCTGCTCGGCGATGGCTCTTTCCCGCAATGCCCTATCCGCCTCGGCAATAAGCCAGTTGGCCCAGTCCGCCGCCGCGACCCGATCGGTCCATACAATCGATATCTTCGCAATTCCGGTGCGCTTGTCTTCTTCGATCTGCCTGACCTTCTTGGAGAATCTCGCGATGCCCTCGGCGATCGTCGGAGCATCGTCGGCGTTGCGCCATTGATTGCGAGCCGAATCCCATTTGTTTGCAAACAGTATCGGCATCAGCGCGTGCCGCTGTATGAATCCGGCGGTGAAGATTCGCGAGCGCAGATACTCCAGCGCCTCTTCCGATTTTTTACCGCCGGCTCCGCCGATATTGATGCCGGCCAAAGACGCGAGGCCCCCGAGTTGGCCCAGTTCGCCGCCCAGCCCGCTCGAAGATTCCGCGGGGAACACGACCACCTCGGAGCGATACTTCGGCTTCATGACGAACGCCAGGACAACTGCGCCAGCAGTAAAGACGACGACGCAGATGACGAGGATCAGTTTGTGACGGCCGAGAAACCGCAGCAACTCCATCAAGCTCAGATCGTTCCCGGGGGAATCAGCGGGTTCACTCATTGACGCGCCTCATAAAGGCCACAAATTGCTTCGACGATACGTTCGGCTGCGTGCCCGGTCCCAAAGGGCCCGTCTTTCGCCGTGGGCCGGCTGCCAAAGGCCCTTTGCGGTCGACGCTCGAGAGCTGCCAATGCTTCCCCCAACCGGGCCCCGTTGCCTCCTGCGATGAAGTTGGCATGGTTCCCCAGCGTTTCCGGCCATTCGGTCTCGTTGCGCAGCGTGACACACGGGCAATTCAAGAAATAGGCCTCTTTTTGCAGACCCCCGGAATCCGTAACCACCCACCGTGCACCTTGAATCAACGCAAGCATATCCAGGTAACCGAGCGGACGGGTCACCACCAGGTTTGCGTTCGGGCACCAGTTCCGCAGTTCAGTCTTCAGAATGGCGGACGTGCGCGGGTGCATGGGAAAAATGATTCTGCCAAAGCGTGAAGCCGCATCGTTGATCGCCTCCAGCAGAATGGCGAGCTCTTCTGCCGTCGTATTCTCCGCGCGGTGCACGGTTAAGATCCCATAGGCTCCCGGCGCAAGCCGGAGATCGTCGATGATTTTCGACCGGGCGTCGGCAACTTCCGCGTAGAACAGCACTGCGTCGTACATTACATCGCCGGTCAAGAGCGTCCTGCCTTCCAAACCTTCCGTCGTCAAATTGTCGACGGCGGTTCTCGTCGGGGCAAACAGGATATCCGACAAGTGATCGGTCGAAATTCGGTTCAACTCCTCGGGCATCCGCCTGTTGAAGCTGCGCAGTCCCGCCTCCACATGCGCCACCGGGATGTGCAATTTGGCCGCGGCAAGCGCCCCTGCCAGCGTGGAATTCGTATCGCCGTATACGATGACCGCGTCCGGCCGGCTCTCCAAGAGGTACCCCTCGACCGCATCCAGCATTCGCGCCGTCTGTCGACCCTGCGGCCCGGATCCCACGCCGAGATTCACGGCCGGATGCGGAAGGTCGAGTTCTTCGAAAAAAACCTTGGACATCGCGTCATCGTAGTGCTGACCGGTATGCACGATCAGATCGTCGATCTGCAGCCTCGCGCGTTCCATCGCCCGCGATACGGGTGCCAGCTTCACGAACTGCGGCCGAGCCCCAACGATGCTTACCGTGCGAATTGACCGCGTGGACGCCGCGGATTTCAAGGCATTTCACCGACGGCACAAACTCCGTCGCGAAGCACGTAGACTTCCCCAGTTTCGTCACACACGGCGCGGGCGTCCCCGCGCAGGGGTAGATTCAACTGCCGGCCGAAGCGGCTCATCCAACCGATCTGCCGCGCCGGCACACCGACCGCCAACGCGTGGGCGGGAATGCTTTTGTTGACAACCGCTCCCGCGCCGACGAAGGCATACTCGCCGATGGTGACGCCGCAAACGATCGTGCAGTTCGCCCCCAGCGTGGCGCCCCTCTTTACCAGAGTTTTGCGATACTCCGCCTTGCGGATCACCGCGGATCGCGGATTGTAGACGTTGGTGAACACCATGCTTGGGCCGCAGAAAACGTCGTCCTCCAGCGTCACCGCGTCGTAAACTGAAACGTTGTTCTGGATCTTGACGTTGTTTCCGATCGAAACGTCACTGCCGACGAAAACGTTCTGGCCAAACGAGCAACCTGACCCAATGCGCGCCTGTGAGCAAATATGAACGAAGTGCCAGACGCGGCAGCCCTCGCCCAAAACGGCTCCCTCATCGATGATCGCCGTCGGATGGACATAAATTCCCGCCACGGTGGTCAATACTCGAGCGGCAAGTTGATGCGCTGACCGTCGCGGGCGGACTTATACAGCGCGATCAGCAGTTCGAGTGAACGCAATCCTTCCCGGCCGTCGGTCTCGGCGTCAGCCTCGCCGCGCAGAGTACGTATGACATTGTCGTAGTACAGGGGGTGTCCAAAACCGTACACCGATGTCGTTTCGTAGTTTGCATCCGCAATCTGCCGATCCATATCGTGGGGCGTCAGGAATTCCCAGTGTTGAATTTCGTTGACGGCGACTCCCCCGATTCTAACGGTGCCCGTCTCGCCGAGGATGGTGATGGAACCCTCCAGATTTTTCGGGTACGTCAACATGGTAACGCTAATCGAACCCATCGCCCCGTTGCGCCACTTGAGCGCCGCAACTCCCGTGTCTTCGACCTCGATGCGCCGGGCCAGGGTTCCGGTATAGGCCATCACACTTTCGACCGGACCCACCAGCCAATCCAGCAGATCGACGTAGTGGCTGGCTTGATTCATGAATGCTCCGCCGTCGAACTCCCACGTCCCGCGCCATTTGGCGCCGTCATAATAGCTCTGGGGCCGGGACCAGAACACATTGATGGTGACCATGTAGATTCTGCCGAACCGCCGCGCCTCAATCGCCTGCTTCAACATTTGCAGTGTGCGATTTCGCCGATTCTGTTTGACGACAAAAAGCCTCACATTTGCGGTATCGCAGGCGCGAACCATGGCAAGACCGTCCCCCCAACGGGTGGCCATGGGTTTTTCCGTCATTACATGTTTCCCGGCGGCCGCCACCTGGATGGCCTGCGCCGAGTGGAGACCCGAAGGCGAGGCAAGCACAACGCAGTCCGCCCGGCTTTTTGCCAACATGCTTTCCAGGTTCGCGTAGCCGGCGGCGCCGGTCTTCCCGGCCGCGTCGGCCAACTTTGCCGGGTCGACGTCGCAGACTTCGCTCAACTCGCAACGTTCGCCGTGAGCGTTGATCGCGCCTATATGATTCGTCGCGATTCGGCCGCATCCAACCAAAGCGAAGCGTATCCTGCGGTCGGTTATCGGCTTATTCATGCAATCCTTTTCAGTCCGGACAATGTGGGGCAGATGCGATGGGCGGCAACGGGCGCATCGATTGGTACAAACCAGCAATTATACAGCGAGTTTCCGATCCGGGCCTCCAATTGTTCCGACCGAGTTTTATTCCGCAACCTGGGGCGCAACCTGGGGATGGTAGTAGGAAAGATACCAGTCGACGAAATGTTTCACGCCTTGTTCGACCGGCGTGCGAGCACGGTAGCCAACGGCAGTCGTCAATGCAGCAACGTCGGCCACCGTATCAGGTACGTCGCCCGGCTGGAGAGGCAAGAAGTTCTTTTGCGCTTTGCGGTCCAGGCATTTCTCCAGCACCTCGATATACCGTAGCAGTTCGACGGGTCGCTGATTGCCGATGTTGTATATCCTGTATGGGGCGCGGCTCGTGCCGGGATTCGGCACATCGGAATTCCAGCTCGGATCAGGGGTTGCCGTGTGGTCGATCGCGGCTACGACGCCGGCCGCGATGTCTCCGACGTAAGTGAAATCCCGCTTGTGTTTGCCGTGATTGAAAACGTCGATCGGTTTGCCCGCGAGGATGTTCGCAGTGAACAAGAACAATGCCATGTCAGGCCGGCCCCACGGCCCGTAGACGCTGAAAAAACGAAGACCGGTCGTCGGCAATTCGTACAGCGACGAGTAGCAGTGCGCAATGAGCTCATTGGCTTTCTTGGTTGCGGCATACAGGCTCAGCGGATGATCGACGTTCTGGTCCACGGAAAACGGCATATGCGTATTCGCCCCATAAACCGAGCTGCTGGACGCGTATACCAAGTGACCCACGCGGTGATGCCGGCACCCTTCGATGATGTGCAAGAAACCGGTTAGATTGCTGTCCACGTAGATGTGGGGACGCTCGATCGAGTGCCGCACCCCCGCTTGGGCGGCCAGGTGGACCACGCTCTCGAATTTTTCGTCCGCGAACAGCGCTTCGATTCCGGCGCGATCCGTCAGGTTCAGTTTGAAAAAGCGAAAGTTCTCGTGCTGCTGCAAGATCTCAAGGCGCGAAGCCTTGAGGCGAGGATCGTAATAATCGTTCAAGTTATCGAGGCCGATCACCTCGTCGCCGCGCTTCAGCAGCGCGCGCGACACGTGAAATCCTATGAATCCCGCGGCGCCGGTGACCAGGATTTTCATCGGCGGCTACAGTCGTCCGTCGGTCTGATCGTGCGCGAATAAGTACTTGACGTCGTATACCACATGTACCTTCTTGGCGAACCGGCGGATCTTACGAACGCCCATGCTCTTGAATGCCTCGTGAGCTACGGCAAGCACGATCGCATCATAACTGGCGGTCCTGGGCGATTTGACCGGCCGCAGCGCGTACTCGTGAAACGCAGCTTCGGGGTCCACCCACGGATCGTAAACGTCGACCATGGCGTCGAAGCGCCTCAGTTCATTATAGATGTCCATCACCTTGCTATTGCGCAAATCCGGGCAATTCTCCTTGAATGCGAGGCCGAGTATCAATATCCGCGAGTCTCCTATGAGTATGCGGCGCTCGCTCATAAGCTTGATGATTTCCTGAGCGACGTACGCTCCCATGCCATCGTTGATGCGGCGTCCAGCGAGGATCATTTCGGGGTGGTAGCCGATTTCAGTCGCCTTGTGCGTCAAATAGTACGGATCCACGCCGATACAATGACCGCCGACCAGTCCCGGGCGGAACGGCAGAAAGTTCCACTTCGTACCCGCGGCGCGCAGCACCTCTTCGGTGTCGATGCCGATGCGTTTGAATATGAGCGACAGCTCGTTCACGAGAGCGATATTCACATCGCGCTGGGTGTTCTCGATGACCTTCGCTGCTTCGGCGACTTTGATGCTCGATGCCTGATGCGTCCCGGCGGTGATGATCGACGCGTACAGGGTATTCACGAAGTCGGCTATCCGCAGCGTCGACCCGGACGTGATCTTCTTGATGGTCGCCAGACGATGCTTCTTATCACCCGGGTTGATCCGTTCCGGGCTATAACCGCAGTAGAAGTCCTTGTTGAAGCGGAGCGCCGAGAAGCGTTCCAAAGCCGGCACGCAGATTTCCTCGGTGCAGCCCGGATAAACGGTCGACTCGTAGATGACGACGTCGCCCTTCTTGAGGACACGGCCCACCGTCTCGCTGGCTTTGAGCAGCGGGGAAAGATCAGGGCGCTTGTATCGATCGATGGGTGTCGGCACCGTGACGATGAAAACGTTGGAGGACTTGAGATCTTTGATTTGCGACGAGAATTGCAGATTGAGCGCTGCCTTCAGATCCGCGCGTGTGGTTTCCAGCGTGACATCGCGTCCCGCTTTCAACTCTTTGATGCGGACCGGGTTGTTATCGAAACCAACCGTGCGGTATTTTTTGCCGAATTCCACCGCCAGCGGCAATCCGACATATCCGAGACCAATGACGGCGATTTTGTGTCTGCTCAAGCCTCGCATCGCAACTCCGTGCCAAACGGCGAAGTGTAAACGATGCCGTTCGCGAGGACTCCCGAATTGGGGTCATTTATTGATTCCCCGGGGGCGAACGCGGAGAGTAGGGACGTGGGATATGGGTACCCCCCGCTTTTGTGGACACCTGGGTGTTCGATTTTCGCGCCCTTTGAAACCCAAACGGCTGAATCCGGTACTCACATGACATCAGCTTCGCGCGGGCGATCGCTGTCGTCTGCCCGTGGATGGGTCCGTGGCCACCACGCAACATCGGGATAAGCCTAAGCATGTTGCCCAATTTAATCGAATGCAGTTACCTCCGTTAACCAGGGTCGTAGCTGCGCTGCGCGAGACCACCGAGACCCTGGGGCGGGAACTCGCCGTTCCGACGAACGAGCCACCGCACTGGACGGAATTCGAGTGGCTCATCGCTCGGGCCGTAACCGCGATGCATGGGGTGTCTTCGCTTCTCTACGACAGGCTGCGTTGGGAAGGCCCCGAAGGCTGGCGACGGTTTCTCCGCGAGCAACGGGATCAATCCGTCGGGCGACACCTGCAGATCGCCCGCTTGTTGGATGCGATCGATTCGCAAGCGCGCCGCGAAAACGTACCGCTGGTGGCGCTGAAAGGCGCAGCCCTGCATGCGAGCGAAATCTACGCAGCCGGCGAGCGTCCAATGGGCGATATCGATCTGCTGGTTCGCAATGAGGACGCGAAAGCGATTGCCCGCGCGCTTGAATTTTGCGGCTACGAAGCCGCTTTTAGCACCCACCGTCACCAGGTGTTTCAGCCGCGAGTCCGAAAAATCTTGACTGGCGGCAGGTTGGGCGAGCACGTGGACGACCCGATCAAAATCGAGGTGCATACGAGGATTGCGGAGCGCCTCCCGGTCAAAACGGTGGATATTACGCAATTCCTGCTTCCGAGCGCGGCGCACGCCGGTCTAAATGCGTATCCTTCGCCCGCGTCGCTCATGATGCATCTATTGCTGCACGCGGCGGGGAATATGCGGGCACGTGCACTTAGGCTCATACAATTGCATGATATTGCGCTATTGGCGGCACGCTTTGGTCCGGGTGACTGGGGCGAGCTGCTCTGCGCGCGCCCGGATGGCCGTACTCTATGGTGGGCGTTGGCTCCTTTGACGCTGACGGCGCGTTATTATGCGGGAACAATCCCGCCTGATCTCTTGGCACGCCTGGACCTCGAGTGTCCGTGGTTGCTGACCAGACTCTCGCGGCGTCAGCAACTTGCGGATGTCTCCTGGTCGAATATTCGCATTGAGGCGTTTCCGGGGGTGGAATGGTCCCGGACCCCTTTGGAGGCGCTCGAGTTCATGAGCAGCAGAATTTGGCCGAAACGTGAGGCACTGTCGGAACTGAAAGAAGGGGCTGCCCAGATCCCGGACTCTTCCACGGTCCCTTGGTACGGCATCTCTCACGGTGCGCGAATTCTGCGCTGGGTTTTCTCCAGGCCGCCTCGGGTGCAAACACTACTTTCGGTTCTCGCGGCACTCGCGCAAGAGCCGCGTACGACGGCGTCGGGGCCGTCTACCCAGGACCCGCATTGATCTGTCCTGACGTTCACGTCTCGATTTTCATTATACTGACGCTTTTCGTGTCGGTTACAGACCTACCCGAGCACTCGGGACCCATTTTCGGAGCGGCGAATTGGCAAAGACTGCGCTAATCACGGGCATAACGGGGCAAGACGGTGCGTATCTTGCTGAATTCCTTCTTGCAAAGGGATACGCAGTGCATGGCGTCAAGCGCCGCGCCTCGTCATTCAACACCGATCGCATCGATCACCTTTACCAAGATCCTCATGAAAAAGATGTTCGTCTCAAACTCCATTACGGGGACCTGACGGATTCAACAAACCTCATACGGATCATCCAGGAAGTGCAGCCCGATGAAATTTACAATCTGGCCGCGCAGAGTCACGTCGCGGTTTCATTCGAAACCCCGGAATACACCGCTAACTCCGATGCAGTCGGCACCCTTCGCGTGTTGGAGGCGATCCGCATTTTGGGGCTCGAGCAGAAAACGCGGTTTTACCAGGCATCGACGTCCGAAATGTTCGGCCAGGTCCAGGAAATCCCGCAGCGGGAAACGACTCCCTTCTATCCTCGCTCGCCCTATGGCGCCGCCAAGGTCTACGCCTATTGGATTACCGTCAACTACCGCGAAGCCTATGGGCTCTTCGCCTGCAATGGCATCCTGTTCAATCACGAATCGCCGTTGCGCGGTGAGACCTTCGTGTCGCGCAAGATCACGCGCGCCCTGTCCCGCATCAAAGTTGGCCTGCAGGAGACCTTGCATCTCGGAAATCTGGATTCCCGGCGCGACTGGGGCCACGCGCGTGACTACGTCCGGGCGCAATGGCTGATGTTGCAGCAAGAAGCACCGGAGGACTTCGTCATCGCCACCGGGAAGCAATTTTCGGTGCGGGACTTCGTGGTGGCTGCCGGTTCGCTCCTGGACATGCAAATCGAGTGGCAGGGCGATGGGGTGGACGAGGTCGGGGTCGACACGGTTACCGGCCGTCAGTTGGTGCGAGTGGACCCGCGCTATTTCCGGCCAACGGAAGTAGAGACTCTCTTGGGCGACGCCACCAAGGCGCGGCAAAAACTGGGCTGGACCGCGGAGGTGAGTTTCCCGGAATTGGTGGCCGAAATGGTCGAATCGGATCTGGACCTGGCCAAGCGGGATGCGTTGGTCGCCAAGGAAGGCTACAAGGTCTACAGCCACCACGAGTAGAACCGGTGCAGTTAACGCAAGCTTCTCGAATTTACGTAGCGGGCCACCGTGGATTGGTGGGTTCAGCAGTGGTCAGGGCACTTCAGCAAAAGGGTCATACAAATCTGGTGCTGCGGACGCACCATGAGCTCGATCTTACGGATCAGGCGGACGTCCGCCAGTTCTTTGAAGTCGAACGCCCGGAAGCCGTCGTCATGGCCGCCGCCCGCGTGGGCGGAATTCACGCCAACAATACCCGTCCCGCGCTGTTCATCCGGGACAATCTGCTGATCCAGGACAACGTGATCGATGCCGCTTATCGTTCGGGGGTCAAGAAGTTCGTGTTTCTAGGATCGAGCTGCATCTATCCCAAGCTCAGCCCCCAACCCATCAAGGAGGATTATCTTCTCACCGGCCCGCTGGAGCCGACCAACGAGTGGTATGCCATCGCCAAGATAGCGGGGGTGAAGATGTGTCAAGCCTATCGCCGGGAATTTGGGTTCAACGCGATCTCCTTGATGCCGACGAATTTGTATGGACCGGGTGATAATTTCGATCTGCAGAATTCGCACGTGCTGCCGGCGTTGATACGCCGCTTTCACGAAGCCAAAATGCGCGGCGATGAGGGCGTGACGGTATGGGGCACGGGTACGCCCAGGCGGGAATTTCTCCACGTGGATGATCTGGCGGACGCCATTTTGTATCTTTTACACGCCTATGATGCCGAACCGATCGTAAACATTGGTTGGGGAGAGGACGTGACCATCCGCGAACTTGCAGAAATCGTAGTGTCGGCAATTGGCTACAGGGGAAGGATTGTGTTTGATGATACCAAGCCGGATGGTACACCCCGTAAACTGCTCGACGTGACGCGCTTGAGCGAACTTGGCTGGCGCCCCAGGATACCTTTGCGACGAGGTATCGAGTCTACGTACGCCTGGTTCCAGGAACATTTCGCCGAGGCACGGCTGTAACTTTTTGAAGAACTGGTCAACCATGCGGTGTCTCGTGCGTTGAACTTTCGGTGGCTTGTGGCATTAACTCATCGTTACTTTCGTCCGTACGAGTGGATGGCATATCGAATTGTTCTGTACACTTGCGCTTAGGGAGAAGATACTCCTCCGCAGCAGCGGGAGGATCGAAAACCCCAAGGGATTTGGGGGCGCGGGGCTGATACGTGTCAAGGAGGTTCGCGTTGGTTTCGATGTTCCGAAGCAATTCTAATAATTACGTTCGGCATACAGTGGAGTTGCCGCGTCCGACCAAACGCGTAATCTCGACATGCATGGACGCGATCATGATGCCCATGGCTCTCTGGGCCGCGCTCAGCCTCAAGGCAGGATTTCCCGCGTTTACACCCTCCGACTGGCCTGCGTATCTGGCGGTGGTCGCCGTCAGCCTTCCCATATTCGTACGCTTGGGTCTATACCGCGCCGTGATTCGGTTTTTGGGGCACAAGGCGGTGTTTGCGGTCGCCTTTGCCGTTGCCTTGAGTGGTCTGTTGCTGGGCTTGATTGGACGGGCGTTGAGCTTACCCGCGCTCTCAGCGAGCGTCATCACGATCTATTCCTGTATTGCACTTTTGTACGTTGCCGGGTCGCGCTTCGTCGTGCGCTACTACTTATTGACGCGCTACCTCCAACCGACGGTCGCGCGAGTGGCAATCTATGGGGCCGGGGAGGCCGGCGCGCGGCTGTCCACGGTGTTGTCCACCACGCGAGCCTTCGATCCGCTGGTGTTTATCGATGACAACAAGAGCCTGCATAACCGCATGGTCAACGGCATCAAGGTCTACTCCCCGTCGGAATTGCCCGATCTCATCAAGGCCAAGAACCTGGATCGAGTGTTGCTGGCCCTACCTTCGCTCACTCGACGACGTCGGCGTGAAATCTTAAGTTCGCTCGAGCCCTTGGGCGTGCACGTCCAGACGGTGCCCGAGTTCGAGGAACTGGTCACGGGGACTGCATCGGTCGGCGACATCCAGGAAGTGGATGTCTGCGATTTATTGGGCCGAGACTCGGTGCCCCCCAAAGCGGGTCTCTTTGACGCCTGCATACGCGACCGGGTGGTCATGGTCACCGGAGCCGGCGGCTCGATCGGTTCCGAATTATGTCGCCAAATCATTGGGTTAGGCCCGAAGCGCTTGCTGCTGTTCGAGATGTCGGAGCTCGCGCTGTACAACATCGAGCGCGAGTTGCGGACCTTTGCCGCGCAAAATTCGCTCACGGTGGAGTTGGTCGGTCTGATCGGCAATGCGCATCACAGGGCCCGACTGCGCGACATCTTGTCGGCCTACCGGGTGCAGACGGTGTACCACGCCGCGGCGTACAAGCATGTCCCCATCGTCGAGCAGAATGTGATCGAGGGCATCTACAACAATGTGATTTCCACCTGGTACGCGGCCGAAGCGGCGCACGACGCCGAAGTGGAAACCTTCGTGTTGGTCTCCACGGATAAAGCCGTGAACCCCACCAATGTCATGGGGGCCACGAAACGCTTCGCCGAGATGGTTCTGCAAGGGCTGCACCGGCGCGGCAGCAAGACGCGGTTCTGCATGGTGCGCTTCGGTAATGTGCTGGCCTCCTCGGGGTCCGTGGTGCCGCTGTTCAGCGAGCAGATCCGGGCCGGCGGCCCGGTCACCGTCACTCACCCCGAGGTCATTCGTTATTTCATGACCATCCCCGAAGCGGCGCAGTTGGTCATCCAGGCGGGTTCGATGGCGGAAGGCGGCGACGTGTTCGTGCTCGACATGGGAAAGCCGGTTCGCATCGGCGACCTGGCACGGCGCATGATCAATCTGATGGGGCTGACCGTTCGGGACGACCAACATCCGGACGGCGACATCGAAATCCGGTACACCGGGCTGCGTCCGGCCGAAAAATTATTCGAAGAGCTGCTCATCGGAAACAATGTCACCGGCACCCAGCACCCCATGATACTCCGGGCCATCGAGCACTCATTGCCGTGGGAGAAGGTGCAGATGCAGTTGGACGAGATTTTAGTGGCGATGAATCGATATGACTGCCAGCGTGCACTGCAGTTGTTGAGCGACGCCGTGGTGGAATACAAACCGGCTCCCGAATCCCACGATCTCGTCCTGGCGCGCCAGGCTGCCGTGGCGCCGGATGATCGCAAGGTCACCAGCTTGAAAGTTCGTCGGATCACTCGAATCACGGGTCCTACCGACACCGCCCGCCCTTAAGCTAGTTCGACGCCGGTCTAATGCCCAACGGAACCATCCTCGTCACCGGCGGCGCCGGCTACATCGGCAGCCATGTCGTGCGCCAACTGGGCGAAGCCGGCGAACGGGTGGTCGTCATCGACAACCTCGGCAAGGGTTTTCGCCAGGCGGTGACCGCGGGTGAACTGGTGGTCGCCGACGTCGGCGACCACGCCTTGGTGTCGCGGCTCATGGCCCAGCACCGAATCGACACGGTCATGCACTTCGCGGCCCACACCATCGTTCCGGAGTCCGTGGCATTGCCGCTCAAGTACTACGGCAACAATACCTGTTCGACCCGCAGCCTGTTGCAGGCCTGCATCGACAATGGCGTCAAGAATTTCGTCTTTTCGTCGACCGCCGCGGTTTACGGCATGCCGGAAGATGGGTATGCCGGCGAGGATTCGCCGACGCGGCCGATCAACGCCTATGGCACGTCCAAACTCATGAGCGAGTGGATGCTGCGGGATGTGGCGGCGGTGAATCCGCTGCGCTACGTGGCGCTGCGATACTTCAATGTGGCCGGTTCCGACCCGAAGGGGCGCATCGGTCAGGCCACACCGGGCGCGACCCTGCTCACCAAGGTGGCCTGCGAGGCCATGGTGGGCAAACGCTCCCATGTGTCGGTGTTCGGCACCGACTATCCAACTCCCGACGGAACCGGGGTACGCGATTACCTGCATGTGGAGGATCTGGCCTCAGCGCACCTGCGGGCCCTCGATTACCTGCGCGTGGGCGGCCCCTCGGCGACACTCAACGTGGGCTACGGGCATGGCTACTCGGTGCGCGAGGTGCTGCGCATGGTGGAGGCGGTGGCCGGCAAGCCGTTGGTCATTCGTGAGGAAGCGCGGCGCGCCGGGGACCCGGCCTACCTCGTCGCGCGGGCCGACCGCATCCGGGCCGAGTTGGGGTGGCATCCGCGCTACGACGACCTCGAGGCCATCGTGTCGAGTTCGCTGGCCTGGGAGCGCAAGCTCCTGGCCAATCCGTGGACCTGAGCAGCCTCTCGCGCGCTCGTCGGTGCGGACGAGTGAATTCATCTTCATCCGACTGGCGCCGCCTTTACTTGACCCCCTAAAACCGCTACGCTTTTGGGTTGTTTTTCCTATTTAAATCAGAATATTACGTATGCGAATTACGATCTTCGGCTCCGGTTACGTGGGCCTCGTGAGCGGCGCCTGCCTGGCGGATGCCGGCAACACCGTGGTCTGCGTCGATGTGGACGGCCGCAAGATCGACATGCTCAAGCGAGGCGAGATCCCAATCCATGAGCCGGGTCTCGACGCCGTGATCAAACGCAATTTCGATGCGGGGCGGTTGAGCTTCACCACCGACGCCAAGGCCGGCGTCGACCATGGCCAGTTCCAGATCATCGCGGTGGGTACCCCGCCGGATGAGGACGGGTCGGCCGACCTGCGCTACGTGCTGGCGGTGGCGGGGACCATCGGCGAGCACATGACGGAATACAAGGTCGTCATCACCAAATCGACGGTGCCGGTGGGTACCGCCGACAAAGTGCGCGACGCGGTGGCGAAGGCACTGAAAGCGCGCCAGGCGAGCCTCGAATACGACACCGTATCGAATCCGGAATTTCTCAAGGAAGGCGCGGCGATCAACGACTTCATGAAGCCGGACCGAGTCGTCATCGGCACCGACAGCACGCGCGCTGCCGATCTGATGCGCACCCTGTACGAGCCCTTCACCCGCAATCGCGATCGCATGATCGTGATGGATGTGCGCTCCGCCGAACTCACCAAGTACGCGGCGAATGCCATGCTCGCCACCAAGATCAGCTTCATGAACGAACTCGCCAATCTGGCCGAGCACTTCGGCGCGGACATCGAGGCCGTGCGCGTCGGCATCGGCTCCGATCCGCGCATCGGGTACGCGTTCATCTATCCCGGCGTGGGCTACGGCGGCTCGTGTTTTCCGAAGGACGTCCAGGCTCTGAAGCGGTCGGCCGACGAAGTCGGATATCAGGCGAGCATCCTGACCGCCGTGGAAGAGGTGAACAACCGCCAGAAACTGGTGCTGTTCAACAAGATCAAGGCATTTTTCGGCGACCTGAAGGGTAAGACCATCGCCCTGTGGGGATTGGCGTTCAAGCCCAATACCGATGACATGCGGGAAGCGGCCAGCCGGGTGCTCATGGAGGCGCTATGGACGGCGGGCGCCAAAGTCCGCGCCTATGATCCGGTCGCCATGCCCGAGTGCAGGCGGATCTACGGCGACCGCGCCGATCTCATCCTCTGCAAAACAAGCCCCGAAGCGGTGCAGGGCGCCGACGCTCTGGCCATCGTCACCGAGTGGCAGGAATTCCGCAGTCCGGACTTCGACTACATCAAGTCCGCGCTGCGCACTTCCGTGATCTTCGACGGGCGCAATCTCTACGACCCGGCGCATATGGCGCGCGCAGGCTTCGGCTATCATGCGGTCGGTCGAGGTAAGGCGCTCCAGGTGAATAGGTCATGACCGCGTTGTTTCCGGTAATACTTTCCGGTGGGGCCGGCACTCGGTTGTGGCCGCTGTCGCGCGAAATGTATCCGAAGCAGCTGCTGGCGCTCACCAGCCAGTATTCGATGCTGCAGGACACGGCCTTGCGGCTGGCCGGCATCGAGGGAGCCCGCCCGCCCATCGTGGTGTGCAACGAAGCCCATCGCTTCACGGTGGCCGAGCAACTCCGTGCCCTCGATATCGTGCCGTCCGCGATTCTGCTCGAGCCCATGGGCCGCAATACGGCGCCTGCGGTGGCGCTGGCCGCGCTCAAGGCACTGGAACTCGAGGCCGACGCCACCATGGTGGTGGCGCCGGCCGATCATGTGATCCGCGATGCGCGTGTCTTTCAACAGGCCGCCGGTGTCGCTGCCGGCCTCGCGGAAAACGGCAAGCTGGTGACCTTCGGCATCGTGGCCTATGCGCCGGAAACGGGCTACGGCTACATCCGCCGGGGCGACGGCCTGGGTCCGGCCTTTCCCGTGGCCCAATTCATCGAGAAGCCGCCCATGGAGATCGCCGAGCAGTTCGTGGCATCGGGCGATTATTTCTGGAACAGCGGTATGTTCGTCTTCAAGGCCAGCCGGTATTTGAGCGAACTGGCGGCATTCGCCTCCGACATTCTGGAGGCATCGACGGCCGCCTACCGCGCCGCCAAAGTCGATCTGGATTTCATGCGCATCGACAAGGCGGCCTTCGAGGCGTGCCGCGGCCAATCCATCGACTATGCCGTGATGGAGAAGACCAAGGAAGCCGTCGTTTTGCCGCTCGATGCGGGCTGGAGCGACGTGGGATCCTGGTCGTCGCTGTTCGATGCGCTGCACTCGGATGAGGAGGGCAACGTGCTCCAGGGCGATGTGCTGGTCCACGATACCCACGATTGCTACGTGCATTCCACCAGCCGGCTGGTGACGGCGGTGGGCATGGACGATCACATCATCGTCGAGACCAAGGACGCGGTGTTGGTCGCGCCGAAGGGCCGCGTACAGGATGTCAAGGAGTTGGTCGCCGCGCTCCGCAAGGCCGGCCGCAGTGAATCGGCCTGGCACCGTGAGGTGTACCGGCCCTGGGGCAGCTACGACAGCATCGACGACGGCGATCGCTTCCAGGTCAAGCGCCTGACGCTGAAGCCGGGCGGAATGCTGTCGCTGCAGATGCACCATCATCGCGCGGAGCATTGGATCGTGGTCCAGGGTACGGCGCGGGTGACTTGCGGCGACAAGACGTTCTTATTGTCGGAGAACGAGTCGACCTTCGTGCCCATCGGGGCGACCCATCGCATCGAAAATCCAGGCAAGGTGGCGCTGCACATCGTCGAAGTGCGGTCGGGCACCTATCTGGGCGAGGATGACATCGTGCGTTTTGAGGATCATTACGGCCGCGAAGGGACCAGCAATTGAATTCGATCACGTGTTTCAAGGCCTATGATCTGCGTGGCCGGATTCCCACCGAATTGAACGATGATGTGGCCTATCGCGTCGGCCGCGGCTATGCGCAATTCCTCAACCCCAAGCGCGTGGTGGTCGGCCGCGACATCCGCCTCTCGAGCGCCGGCCTCACCGAGGCCCTGTGCCGGGGCTTGACCGACAGCGGCGTCGATGTGTACGACATTGGGATTTGCGGCACCGAGGGCGTGTATTTCGCCACCTTCGACGGCGGCTACGACGGCGGGATCATGGTCACGGCCAGCCACAACCCATCGGATTACAACGGGATGAAGTTCGTGCGCGAGTCGTCGAAGCCCATCAGCGGCGACAACGGCCTCAAGGACATCCGCGGATTCGCGGAGCGCGCCCAATTTCCCGAGCCCGCGCGCTCAGGCGCGGTTCACCGCATCGATACCATGAAGGCCTACGTCGCCCACCTCCTGTCGTACGTCGAGGTCGGGAAACTAAAGCCCCTGAAGATCGTCGTGAATGCCGGGAACGGCGGCGCCGGCCTCATCATCGATCAGTTGGAGCCGCACCTGCCGTTCCGATTCATCAAGGTTCACCATGAACCCGATGGTCATTTCCCGAACGGCATTCCCAACCCGATGCTCGAGGAGAACCGGGCGCCGACCGTGGCGGCGATACGCGCGCATCAGGCGGACCTCGGCATTGCCTGGGACGGGGACTTCGATCGCTGCTTCCTGTTCGACGAGCAGGGAGGATTCATCGAAGGGTATTACATCGTGGGACTGCTGGCGGCAGCCCTGTTGAAGGGGCATCCCGGCGGCAGCGTGGTGCACGATCCGCGCTTGACGTGGAATACCATCGAAATCGTGGAAGCCGCCGGCGGCACGGCCGTGCTGTCGAAGTCCGGCCATGCCTTCATCAAGCAGCGCATGCGCGAAGTCGACGGCGTCTATGGCGGGGAGATGAGCGCACATCATTATTTCCGCCGCTTCGCCTACTGCGACAGCGGCATGATCCCGTGGCTCCTGGTGGCCCAGATCCTGAGCGAATCGGGCCAGCCGTTGTCGCGGCTGGTAGGGCAGCGGATCGGGTTGTTTCCGGTGAGCGGCGAGCTCAACTACCGGGTTCCGGACGCCAAGTCCACCATCGCCGCATTCGAGTCGCAATACGCCGCGCAGGCGCTCAAAGTGGACCGCACCGACGGTATTTCGTACGAGTTCAGCGATTGGCGGTTCAATCTGCGTACCTCGAACACCGAGCCTCTGATCCGGCTCAACGTGGAAGCGCGCGGTTCGGGCGAATTGATGCGCACCAAGACGCGGGAATTATTCGCATTGTTGAAGTCGCATGGCGCCGTGCCGGCGGATAGTTGAGCGGCGTCCCCGCCATGCCCAACCCTGAACCCAAGCTCAGCGTCGTCATCCCGGTCTACAACGAAGAGCAGGTCCTGCCGACCTTGTTCGCGCGGTTGTATCCGGCGCTCGACGCGCTCGGTATTTCCTACGAATGCGTTTTCGTCAACGACGGAAGCCGGGACCATTCGGTGGCGCTGCTGCGGCAGCAGTTTCAACGGCGCCCCAAGCACACCCGCGTGGTGCTCTTCCACGCGAACTTCGGGCAGCATTCCGCGGTCATGGCGGGGCTGTCCTATGCGCGCGGCGACTATGTCGTGACCCTGGATGCGGACTTGCAAAATCCGCCGGAAGAGATCGGCAAGCTGGTGGAAATGCTCGATCAGGGCTACGACTATGTGGGCACCATCCGCCAGCAGCGCCGGGACTTTCTGTGGCGCCGCCTGTTGTCGAAGGGCATGAACAACATCCGGGAGCGCATCACGCCGGTGCGCATCACCGATCAAGGCTGCATGATGCGCGGCTACGCGCGCTCGGTGGTGACGGCCCTCAATCAAACTCGCGAGATCAACACCTTCATCCCCGCGCTTGCGTCGTTGTATGCGATGAATCCCACCGAGGTGCCCATCGCGCACGAGGAGCGCTTTGCCGGACAATCGAAGTACTCGTTGTACAGTTTGATCCGGTTGAACTTCGACCTGATCACCGGCTTCTCGGTGGTTCCGCTGCAATTGTTCTCCATGGTCGGCATGGCGGTGTCCACGCTGTCGGCCTTGCTGGTCATCTATCTGTTCGTGCGCCGCATCATCCTGGGTCCGGAGGCCGAGGGTGTGTTCACCTTGTTCGGCGTGGTGTTTTTCTTCATCGGCCTGGCGCTGTTCGGCATCGGCCTCTTGGGCGAATACGTCGGCCGCATCTACGCCCAGGTGCGAGAGCGGCCGCGCTATATCATCGAAGGCGTATTGGAGGCGCCCGATGCGGAGTACGAGCGGGACGACCCGAGCCCGCTGAGCTATGCCGGCGAGGCTGCTCCTGCCGATCGGGCGATTCCACGGTGAGCCGGGCGGTGGTGTTCGCGTACAGCGAAGTCGGCGTTCGCTGCGTCCGGGAATTGTTGGCGCAGGGCATCGAGATCGCGATTCTGTTCACGCATGAGGACGACCCGGGCGAGCAGCAATGGTTCGGCAGCGTCGGAAAACTGGGTGAGGACCATGACCTTCGCGTGGAAACGCCTGACGATCCCAACACGCCGTACTGGGTGTCCGAGGGACGGCGCGCCGCACCGGACTTCTTGTTTTCCTTCTACTACCGCTACCTGCTCAATACCGCGTGGTTGGAAGTGCCGCGGCGCGGCGCCTTGAACATGCATGGCTCCCTGCTGCCGAAGTATCGTGGCCGGGCACCGGTGCATTGGGCCATCCTTCAAGGCGAATCGGCCACCGGGGCCAGCTTGCATTACATGCTCGCAAAACCCGATGCCGGCGCGCTGGTGGACCAGGAGGCCGTGCCCATCCTGGAGAACGACACCGCGCTCGACGTATCGCTCAAAGTGGCCGCCGCGGCGCAAACGGTACTGCATCGCAGCCTGCCGCCGCTCCTGGCCGGCACGGCGCCCGCCGTCCCGTTGGATCTTTCCCAAGGTTCTTATTTTGGCCGGCGGCGTCCCGAGGATGGCCGCATCGATTGGCGTCAGGGTGCGCGGGCCGTGCACAACCTCGTGCGGGCGGTCGCGCCGCCGTTTCCCGGCGCCTTTACCGAGGTGAACGGGTGTAGGCTTGCGCTGCTGGCAACCCGGGTGGACGACCAACCGGTGCGGCATGCCGCGCGTGCGCCCTGTCTCTATGCGGCGGATGGCGCCTGGTACGCCGACTGTGTCGATGGGCGGCGGCTCAAGATTCTCGAACTTGCCTTGGGTGGGAATGCCGTGGTGCCAAGCGCCGCGCCGCCGGTGCTGTCGAACCAGCCGCTCGCGTTGATTTGAAAGTTTCTTAGGGGTTTATCTTGAAAAACGTGCTCATTCTCGGCGTCAATGGCTTCATCGGACATCATTTGAGCAAGTACATTCTTGCCAATACCGATTGGCATATCTACGGCATGGACCTGCAGTCGGAGCGCGTCGGCACGCTGCTCGGCAGTCCGAAATTCCATTTCGTCGAGGGTGACATCACCATCAACAAGGAGTGGGTCGAGTACCACGTGCGCAAATGCGATGTCATTCTGCCGCTGGTCGCCATCGCGACCCCGGCAACCTACGTGCGCGAACCCTTGCGGGTGTTCGAACTGGACTTCGAGGCCAACCTGCCCATCATCCGGCATTGCGTGAAGTACAAGAAACGCGTGGTCTTTCCGTCCACCTCGGAGGTGTACGGCGCCTGCCGCGACAAGGAATTCGATCCCGAGACGTCCGAACTCGTGCTGGGGCCGATCCACAAGCAACGCTGGATCTATTCCTGCGTCAAGCAGTTGCTGGATCGCATCATCTGGGGATATGGACAGCAGGGTCTGCAGTTCACCCTGTTTCGTCCGTTCAACTGGATCGGATCGGGTCTCGACAGCATGGACGACCCGAAGGAGGGCAGCTCCCGCGTGTTGACCCAATTCTTGGGGCACATCGTGCGCGGCGAGCCCATCAAGCTGGTGGACGGCGGCAGCCAGACCCGGGCCTTCACGTTCATCGACGATGCGGTGGAATGTCTCACCACCATCATCGACAATCCCAAGGGCATCGCCGACGGCAAGATCTACAACATCGGCAACCCCTACAATTCCTATTCGATTCGCGAACTGGCGAACATGATGCTGGAGATCGCGCTCGAGCGGCCGGAATACGCGCCCACGGCGCGCAACACCCAGCTCGTCGATATTTCGGCGCTGGATTACTACGGCAAGGGCTATGCCGATATCCCGGCGCGCATGCCCTCGATCAAGAACACGACCGCGGAACTGGGGTGGAAGCCGAAGACCGACATGCGCGCGGCCCTCAAAGCCATTTTCGATTCCTATGCTCATAGTCTGCCGTCGGCATCGGCACTGTTGTCCAGCCATGCTTGACGATGCGCGCATCGGCCTGAAGGTCGATGTGGATACGTTGCGCGGCACGCGGGAAGGCGTCCCGCGGCTCGCGGCCCTCTTGAAAAAGCATGGCGTGGACGCGACGTTCTATTTTTCCGTGGGACCCGATCACACGGGGCGGGCCGTCCGCCGCGTGTTCCGCAAGGGCTTCGCGCAGAAAGTGGCGCGGACGTCGGTCCTCAAGCACTACGGCCTGAAGACATTGCTCTACGGCGTGGTGCTGCCCGGGCCTGACATTGCCGAGAAGGGCGGCGCCCAGATGCGGGCGGTGCGCGATGCGGGCTTCGAAGTGGGGCTCCACACCTACGACCATGTGCGTTGGCAGGATACCGTCGCGCGAGCCACTGCCGAATGGACGCGCGCGGAATTCGAGCGCGGGCTTCGCGCCTTCGAAAAAGTCTTCGGCTCGCCGCCGGAGTCGCATGCGGCCGCGGGCTGGCAGATCAATGCGCATGCCCTCGCGCTCGAACAGGAACACGGTTTGCGCTATGCCAGCGACACCCGCGGCGGCCCCGCGTTCCGGCCGATGGTGAATGGCAGCGCCAGCACCTGCGCGCAGCTCCCAACCACACTCCCCACCTTCGATGAACTCCTGGGCCGCGACGGCATCGATGAATCCTCCATCGCCGATGCGGTATTCGATTTGTCCGCGGCGGCGGCGGACCTTCCGCTGCAGGTCTTTACGCTGCATGCCGAACTCGAGGGGATGCTGCTGCTCGACGCCTTCGAGGCGTTGTTGGTCAAGTGGCGCAGCGCCGGTGCCGCCATCGTTCGAATGGCTGCCATCCATTCGCTCGCCACGAAGCGTGAACTGCCGGTCCGCGCCGTGATCCAAGGAGAAATCCCGGGACGATCCGGGCTGCTGGCGGTGCAGGCCCCGGCTATGCGAGCGTGAAAGGCCGGGCCGCGCCAGGCCGGGCCGTGCCAGGCCGGGCCGTGCCAGACCTGCGTGCCCGGTGGACGTACCTGGGCCTGTCGGCGCTCGTAACGATGCTGTGGTTCGCGACGTTGCCGTTGCGCCCGCTGTTCAATCCTGACGAAGGACGTTACGCCGAAATTCCGCGCGAGATGCTGGCGGCCGGCGACTGGGTCATCCCGCATCTGAACGGACTCGCGTACATTGAAAAGCCGCCGTTGCAATACTGGGCCACGGCGGCCGCGCTCTCGGTGTTCGGACACGGAGAATTCGCCGCCCGGTTCTACACGGCCTGCTGCGCGCTCGCGACCTTGGGCGTGGTGTGGCTGGTTGCGTGGACGCTGTGGCAGACGGCCGCGGCATGGCGGGCGGCGGCGGTGCTCTCGAGCATGGTGTTGTTTGTGGTGTTGGGTCAGCTGCTGACCTTGGACATGAGTTTGACGTTCTACATGACGTTGAGCTTGGCCGGCTTCCTCCTGGCGCAGCGCGCGCCGGTGTCCGGCTCTCCCTCGCGCTCGCTGCAGCGCCGCTGGATGTTGCTCGCCTGGGGGGCGGCGGCGCTGGGTGTTCTCACCAAGGGGCTGGTGGCGGCGGCCATCCCGGCGGCGGTACTGCTTCTGTACTCGGCGTACTCACGGGACTTTTCGCCATGGCGCCGCTTGCATGCCGCGTTCGGCCTGCCGCTATTTCTGGCCATTGCGGTGCCCTGGCACTGGATTGCAGAGCTGCGGATGCCGGGGTTCCTGCAGTTCTTCTTCGTGCACGAACATTTTGCGCGCTACCTGACGCCGGGTGCCGATCGCGAGGAGGCGTGGTGGTTCTTTGCCGCCGTGCTCGCGTTGGGCAGCATTCCCTGGACGCTGCCGGCGCTGCGGGTGGTGGCGATGGGTTGGCGGCGCCGCGCACCGCGCGGGCAGTTCGATCCGGTGCTGTTCCTGTGGATCTGGGTGGTGTTCGTCTGCCTCTTCTTTTCGTTGTCGGATTCGAAACTCATTCCCTACATCCTGCCGGCGATGCCGGGACTTGCCTTGCTGGTGGCGGCGTCGCCGGCCCAGGCGCAGCGCCGCGACGTCTGGGTGACGGCGTTGTTCACTCTCGTCGCGGCTTGTGCCGCGGGCGCGGCGAGCCTGTACGGTCCGCGGTTGCTTGCCCTTGACGATCGCGGCCACTACTTCGGCCTGCTCGCCAGGCCATTGGCGGAGATTGCAGCGCTCCTGGCGGTATCCGGACTATTCGTGCTCCTCGAGCGCCGCCGCGATCCCACGCGAGCCGCGGTATTTTTGGGAGCGGGATGGTGTCTGGCCGGCCTCTTGCTCATGCGTGCCGCCGGGGTGGTGGCGCCCCTGTACTCGGGAGTGGTCCTGGCGCGCGCGGTGGCCACCGTGCCCCACGAGGTGCCGGTCTACACCATCAGGCTCTACGACCAGACGCTGCCCTTCTACTGGCAGCACACGTTCAAGCTGGTGGCCTATCGGGGCGAGCTCGATTTTGGGCTGCGCCGGGACCCTGAGGCCGAAATCGCGAGTGTCGCGGAATTTGTCGACGAGTGGCGTCGCCTGCCGGAGGGTTTCGCGGTGATGGAGAAGAGCATGTTCGATGATCTCGAAGGCAAAGGCGTCCCCATGCGCGCGGTCGCGCGGGATGTCCAGCGAGTATTGGCGGCGCGTAAATGAGCTGGGTGACGTGGGTCCTCATCTTGACCGGCGTCGGCCTGAACGCCGCCGCGCAATTGTTGCTCAAGGTGGCGGCCCGGCCGCTTGGGCATTTTTCCGACTTCGGTCTCGAGACGCTGCGCTACAGCGTCATGAGCTTGGGCGCGAGTCTGCCGTTCTGGGCGGGCATGCTGTGTTACGGGGCCAGCGTTTGCGTATGGCTGGCCGCGCTCGCCAAGGCACCCGTGAGCACGGCATACCCCATGCTGTCCTTGGGCTATATCGTCGTGGCCGCGGTCTCGGTGTTATGGTTGGGCGAGACCCTGTCGCCGGCGAAGGCGCTGGGAATCGCCTTGATTTGTGTAGGTGTGGTTCTGGTTTCGAGGAGTTAAGCATGCAACCTTATTTGCCCTTCGCTAGGCCGTTCATCGATGCCGAGAGCGTCGCCGCGGTCGCCGATGTATTTCGTTCGGGACAGCTGGCGAGCGGACCGAAGGTCCTCGCGTTCGAGGCGGCGTTGGAGTCTTACCTGGGATCGGGTCGTCACGTCCGCGTGATGACCTCGGCGACGGCGGGGCTCGAAATGGCGCTGGAAGTGGCCGGCGTGGGTGAGGGAGATGAAGTGATCGTGCCTGCGATGAGTTTTGCCGCCAGCGCGAATGTCGTGGCCCGGGTGCGCGCGAAGCCGGTATTCGTGGACATCGATCTGTATACCCGGAATCTCAACATCGACTTGGTGAAGCCGGCAATCACGCCGCGTACCCGCGCCATCATGCCCGTGCATTTTGCCGGCCTGCCGGTGGATCAGGATGCGCTCTACGAGATCGCCGCGAAGCATGGCCTGCGGGTGGTCGAAGATGCGGCGCACGCCATCGGCTCGCGCTACAAGGGCCGTCTGATCGGCAGCTTCGGCGACTTGGTGGTGTTCAGTTTTCATCCGAACAAGAACATGACGAGCATCGAGGGCGGCGCCATCGCCACGGCCGACGCGCACGCGGCGAAACTCTTCGAACAATATCGATTTCACGGCATCAAGCGCAACGCCGAGGGTGAGATCGACGTGATGTTCCCGGGCGCCAAGAGCAATCTCAGCGACGTGGCGGCGCAGATCGGGATCGATCAGCTGCGACGCCTCGGAGGGTTCAACTCGCGCCGCTTGGAGTTGGCCGGCCTCTATTTCGACGAACTCGAAGGTTTCGGTGCCGTCGTGTTGCCCGCGCGCGGCGATTCGGGCCATAGCTGGCATATGTTTCAAGTGCTGATCGATTTTCCGGCGCAAGGAATGACCCGGCCGGAATTTCAGAAGCGCATGGCGGATCGGGGCATCGGGATCGGCGTGCACTATCCCTGTATCCCCGGCCTCGCCTATTACCGCGGCCGGGGATATCGTCCGGAGGATACTCCCATCGCCGCGCGCGTCGGGCGCGAGACGGTTACGCTGCCGCTGTTTCCCGCCATGCACGATGAGGACGTGACCCGAGTGTGCCGCGAATTGCGCGACATGCTGCATTGATCCGGTTGCCTTGCGGGCTCTGCGGTGTTGGCGCAAACTGGCGAACGATCTTTCTCTCTTCCAAGGAATTGCAGTCATGAAGCGTTTCATTTCCGTCGCCCTGGGCGCCTCGATCTTCGCCGCCCCCCTGTACGCCGCGTTGAAGCCCGGTGTGGAGGCCCCTGATTTCACGACCCAGGCCACGCTGGCGGGCAAGCCGTTCACGTTCTCCCTGGCCGAGGCCCTGAAGCAGGGTCCGGTGGTCCTCTATTTCTATCCGGCCGCGTTCACGCCGGGTTGCACGGTCGAAGCGCATCAGTTCGCCGAGGCGACGGATAAGTTCAAGGCCATAGGCGCCACGGTCATCGGCGTGTCGCATGATCCCATCGATACGCTCAATAAGTTTTCCGTGAGCGAATGCCGCAATAAATTCGCGGTGGCATCCGACGCCGATCAGAAGATCACCAAGGCATACGACGCCGTGCTCGCCGCCAAACCCGAGTATGCGGACCGAACGTCGTACGTCATCGCCCCCACCGGCAAGATCATCTACGAGTACACCGCCATGAATCCCGACAAGCACGTCGGCAACACGATGGCCGCCGTCCAGAAGTGGCAGGCCGAACAGAAGAAGGGAAGCTAACGCTTCCGGCATCGCGAAATCTTTGCGTACGAAGAGCTGGATTGCCGCCGACGGAGTGAAAATCGTCGGCGATGTGGCGGGCAATCCGGACGCGCCCGCGGTCGTCCTCATGCACGGCGGCGGCCAGACGCGCCATTCGTGGTCGGGGGCGGTTGAACCCCTGCGCGATGCGGGTTATTTCGTGGTGAACATCGATTTGCGGGGACACGGCGACAGCGGATGGTCGCCCGATGGCCAGTATTCTCCCGCGCTGCTCGCCGACGATTTGCGAAACGTCATGGCGGACATCGCGGGACCTGTGGCATGGGTCGGCGCGTCCATGGGCGGCATGACGGCGATGCAGGCGCTGGCGGATGGAATGCGCCCCGAGGCGCTGGTACTGGTCGATATCGTGCTTCGGCCAGAACCCGAGGGGGTCGATCGAATCCGCAAATTCATGCTGGGCAATCCTTCCGGATTCGCGAGTGTCGGCGAGGCCGCGGATGCGGTTGCCGCCTACAACCCGCGGCGCCGGCGCCCCGGGAATCCTGCGGGACTGCTCAAGAATCTTCGCTTGAATGCCGACGGCCGTTACTACTGGCATTGGGATCCCCGCCTCATGTCCGGGGACGCCGGCGCGGCGTCGAGGGTTTTCAAGCAGATCGGCGAAGGTGTGCGGGCGGCCGTCCCGGTGCCCACGCTGCTGGTGCGAGGAGCGGACAGCGACGTCGTCAGTGATGCCGGCGTGGCCGCCTTTCGCGAGCTCATGCCTCATGTCGAAGTATTCGACGTGGCGCAGGCGGGACACATGGTGGCGGGCGACAGCAACGATGCGTTCAATGGAGCGGTGTTGGAGTTTCTTGCGCGTCAGTTCGCAGTCGGCGGGCGGTGAAGGCGGGCGGTGCTCGAGGACGTCAGGTTGCCTGAGGGCGTGCGCGAATGCTGAACGACTCCGAATTGAACGCGCTTCTCGACGCACACGATGCTCTGGTGATCGCATGCGTCGAGGAACGTCTCACGCTGGACGAGTTCCTGGCCGCCTACAACGATTTTCCACGCATGTATGGGCTCGATGGACGCGACGCCGGCGCCGACGAGCGCTTGGTTTTGCGGCGCGCATCGCAGCGCATCGCATTCCACTTCCGGGTTTTGGAAGCGGTGTCCGGGCCGACCGGCATTGAAGATAAGGGCCCATTGAGCGCCGACGCAATGAGCGCCGGCTTCAGTGAGTTCCTCCCGCGCGTGACGCTGATGAGATTGCGGCAGCTCGTCGCTCGACACCCGGATCTCAAGGCGCTGCCGGTAGGCGCGCGCGCCGTCAACCCCTCGCCCGCGGCATGAGGAGCTTCGCGATCAGCCCGGTCCACCCGGTTTGATGCGGGGCCCCGCCGCCTCGGCCGCTGTCGCCGTCGAAGAACTCATGGAACGGGATGCAGTCTCGATAGTGCGGATCCGACTGAAGCTCCGGATATTGGCGCAGGACGGCACGGTTGCCCGACGCATCCTTCAGGAACAGCCGCGACAGCCGGCGCGACAGCTCGGCGGCCACCTGCTCGAGGCTCAAGAAATTGCCGGAGCCGGTGGGACATTCGATCTTGAAGTCATCGCCGTAGTAGTGATGGAACTTCTGCAGCGATTCGATGATGAGGAAGTTCACCGGAAACCAGATTGGGCCGCGCCAATTCGAGTTTCCGCCGAATACCCTGCTGTCCGACTCGGCGGGAACGTAGCGAACCGTGAGATCGGTACCGTCGACTCGAAGAACATAGGGACGCTCCAGGTGCGCGCGCGACATGCTCCTGACGCCGAAGTGCGACAGGAACTCCGATTCGTCCAGCATGCGCCGCAGCAGCTTTTTCATTCTATGACCGCGCAACAGCGACAACAGGCGGCGCTGACCGCGCCCGGGCGACTCCCAATGCGACACGAGCCTGGCAAGGTTGGGGCGATGCGCGAGAAACCATTCCAGCCGCTTCTGGAAACCCGGAAATTTGGCAAGCAATTCCGGCTCCAGAGTCTCGACGGCAAACAGCGGAATCAATCCCACCATGGAGCGTATGCGCAGGCGCACGCGCACATCGTCGGGCAGGTTGAGCACGTCGTAAAAGAACTTGTCCTGATCGTCCCATAGGCCGAGATCGCAGAGGCTGTTCATCGCGTCGGCGATCCCGAGGAAATGCTCGAAGAACTTGCTGGCAATGTCTTCGTATACATGGTTGTGCTCGGCCAGTTCCAGCGCTATGCGCATCAGATTGAGCGCATACATGGCCATCCAGCTGGTGCCATCCGATTGATTGATGTATCCGCCGGTCGGCAATTGGGCACTGCGATCGAAGACGCCGATATTGTCCAGCCCCAGGAAGCCGCCTTGAAAAATTCCATGGCCGGTATGGTCTTTCCGATTCACCCACCAGGTGAAATTCAACATCAATTTATGAAATACGCGCTCGAGAAATTCCAAATCGCCGACGCCGCCGTTTTGTTTTCGATCGATCTGATAGACGCGCCAGGCCGCCCACCCATGCACCGGCGGATTCACGTCGCCGAAGGCCCACTCATACGCCGGAATCTGCCCATTAGGCCGCATGTACCATTCGCGGGTGAGGAGCACCAGCTGATGCTTCGCGAAGGTCGCGTCGATCAATGCGAAGGGTATGCAGTGGAACGCGAGATCCCAGGACGCATACCAGGGGTATTCCCACTTGTCCGGCATCGACAGGATGTCCGCGTTGTTGAGATATTTCCATTCGCTGTTGCGGCCGCGCTTGCGCGCTTCGGGCGGCGGAAACTGACCAGGATCGCCCTCGAGCCAGCGGGGAATGTCCAGATGATAATACTGCTTGTTCCAGATCATCCCGGCAAAGGCTTGGCGCTGCACGGTGCGCGCATCGGCCGAGACGATGTCTTTCTGCAGATCCGCGTAATAGTCATCGGCCTCGGTGCGCCGCTCCGACAGGCATTGGTCGAAATTGTCGAACGGCGCGTGCTGCGCCCGGCGCGATAGCCGCAGCCGCAGCCGGCAGTACCCGCCGGACGGAATCGTCTCCCGGTGCCACGCAGCGACTTTCGAGCCGGTCTTCGCGGGATTCACGCGCGCTTGCCGGGACCCCACGATGCGCTCGTGGAAACCGTCCTTGAAGTAACCGCCGCCGCCGATGCCCCAGAGCCGTTCGGTGTTCGATTCGTTTTCGGTGAAGAGCAGCTCCGCATGGCCGTCCACGTAGAGGAAGCTCATACCCAGCGTGGCGGGCTCGATGCCGATGGCCGTATCGCCGGCGGCGCGCAGCAGCGGCTTGATCGTTCCCGGCTCCCAGCTCCACGTATTGCGCAGCACCAGCTGCGGGATGACGTGCAGACATGCGGCCTCGGGCCCGCGGTTCCACGCGGTGATTTGCATCAACAGGTCGCCGGGCTCGGCTTGCGCGTACTCGACGAACACATCGAAGTACCGGTCCTCGGCAAATATGCCCGTATCGAGCAATTCGTACTCCGGCGCGCCCGTGCCCCGCCGTGCATTCTCGGTCACCAAGTCCGAATAGGGATACGCCCGCTGCGGATACTTGTAGAGCATCTTCAAATACGAATGGGAGGGAGTCGCGTCGAGGTAGAAATATTGCTCCTTGACGTCCTCGCCATGGTTGCCTTCGGCATTCGTGAGCCCGAACAGGCGTTCCTTCAGGATGGGATCCTCGCCGTTCCACAGGGCCAGCGACAAGCACAGCAGCTGATCCGCATCGGAAACGCCGGCGATCCCATCCTCGCCCCATCGGTAGGCGCGGCTGCGCGCGTGGTCGTGGGGAAAATATTCCCAGGCGGTGCCGTCGGCGCTGTAGTCCTCGCGCACGGTGCCCCACTGCCGTTCGCTCAGATACGGACCCCAGTTCTTCCAGCCGTCACGGCCAGGCACATTGGCGAGCATGCGCTCCCGCTCGCTGTTCATTGCAAGTTCCTTAACGCTTCGAGGTCTGCCGATTGAGGTGTATCCAGGAGCGGAGTGTCTCAGCGACGCTCCACGCCTGCGCGAAGCAGCCGCGCGCAGTGTGAGGCGCGTCACCATCAAAAACCTCGCTGATCGAGCCCATGCACGCGGCCGCCAGGTGCTGCGCCATGGGCGCGAGAAATTCCTGCGCCCGGCGTGCATCGCCGTAGACGCGGTAATGGGCGCGGGCGAACGGCCCCAGCAGCCAGCTCCAGACGGCGCCCTGATGATAGGCCGCGTCGCGCTCCCACGCGTTGCCCGCATAGCGGCCTATGTAGGCGGGATCATCGGGTGCCAAGGATCGCAGCCCGTGGCTGGTCAACAAGTCGCGGGCACAGGCGTCGACGACGGCGCGCATTCGGTCCGGCGGCAGGACGCAGAACGGCAGCGAGACCGCGAAGATTTGATTGGGCCTGACGCTGGCATCGTGGGTAACGCCTCCATCGACGTCAAGAACGTCGTACAGGCAGCCACGCTCCTCGTTCCAGAAGCGTGCGAATCCGTGACTGGCGCGTTTCAACAGCCCTGCGCAGAAGCGCTTTTCCGCGACGTTGCGAACCCGGCCGGCGAGACGCATGGCAACCTCCAGCGCGTTCAGCCACAGCGCGTTGATCTCCACCGGTTTGCCGACCCGCGGCGTAAAGACATGGCCGTCGTGTTTCGCATCCATCCACGTCACTTGAGTGCCCGGTTCACCGGCGCACAGCAGCCCGTCCTTGGAATCGACGTGGATGCCGTACCGGGTGCCGTCGGCATGGGCATGGATGATGGCCGCCAGGGTGGGAAAGAGGTCGCGCAGCAGATCCGCGTCTCGCTTGGCTTCAAGATACCCGCTCACCGCCTGGAACATCCACAAGGCGGCATCGCCCGTGTTGTACTCGGGCGCCCCGTCCGCGTCCGGGAAGCGATTCGGCAACATGCCCCGATCGACGAATCCCGCATACGTCCGCAAGATCGCCGCCGCCGTGTCGAAGCGGCCCAACACCGTGGTCAGTCCCGGCAGCGCGATCATGGTGTCCCGGCCCCAATCCGAGAACCACGGATAGCCCGCAATGATGCTGGCCGAGCCGGCGCCCCTGGCGCTCCGCTGCACGATGAATTGGTCCGACGCCGTCGCCAGCGTGCACACCCACGGCGGTGCCGATTTTGGCAACGCGGCGATCAGATGCCGCGAACGCCGGATGAGTGCGTCCTGCACGTCGTCTCCCGGGGTCGGCGGTGTCTGCTCGGTGGTGGCGGTAAAGAATACGTGCTCACCGACGTCAAGATCCGCACGAAAGGTTCCCGGTCCCCACAGATCCTCGAGGGCATCGAGGCCTCGCTCGAATTCTTCACGATGCAGGAAATTCCAATACCAAATGTCCGCCGCTTCGTAGCGTCCCGCGCTGATCGCCAGCCGGTAGGGCAATGCATCGTCGAACGCCGTGACCGTGCAGCCTTGGCCTTCGGCAACCGCGCGGAACGGCCGCTGACCACGGCCGTGGCTGTGAAAATCGCGATAGGTGACGAGGGGCTTGCACTCGACGGCCAAGGGTCCGCCGGCGCGCAACACCTCGAGCCGCAGGTAGCTGGTGCTGGCTCCCGGTGCCATGAATATACGCTGTTCCAGCAACGCGTCGGCGACGGCGTAACGCCAAACCGGAATGCCCTCGGCGACCGTGAAGGATTCCAGATGCACGAATCCGCGCGGATCGATCGTGCCGCCGGCGAATTCGTTGGCAAAGAGAGGATAGAGCCGTCCCCGGTACTTGACGGTTACATCGACTTTGGCGACCAGCAAGGTTCGTTCGACGGGAGGCTTGAGGCTCGCCAGCAAGAACCCGTGGTAGCGCCGGGTATTGGCGCCGGCCACCGTGCCGCAGGCGTAGCCGCCCAATCCGTTGGTCACCAGCCATTCCCGGGCGATCGCGTCCTGCCAGTCGCCGCAGATGTCGCGACCAAGCGTCAGGAGCGCGACCTATTCAGAAGATAGTCCAAGGACAGTTTTCCTGGTCCGTAGGTGATCAAGAACACCAGTATCGAGCCCCAAAGTATATGCTGACCCAATGCGGCTTCCGAGCCCTCCGCCAACAGCACATCCTTGTACGACACCACCGCCATCACGTTGACCGCGAACAGGCCGACGGCGCTCAACCGGCTGAAAAAGCCGATCACCAGAAGCGACGGGAAAAAAAGCTCGCCGAACGAACCGGCGATTGCCGCATCGTGCGGCGTCAGCCACGGAGTGTGATATTCGTTCTCGAAAAGAGACAGCGTGCTCGCCCAGTTCGTCACCTTGATGTACCCCGACTGCAGGAACTGCCAGCTCACGAATAGGCGCGCAACCAGTGCGACCAGCGACTGCAGTGGATTGAACACACGCGCAGCGAATGTACTGGGTGCACAGACGACATCGAGAATGGACATGGATTGGGCGCCTTATCTTTAGGTCTTGACCGTCGAGGTAAAAGCGACCACCGCCCCGGCGGCCACGAATCTTTGCAAAGCCGCCGAGGCGTCGAAAGCGGCATCGGCTTCGCCGCCGCAGTCGACCGCCGCGGAGAAGCATTCGCCCCGCTCGAATGCATGAAGGAAGAAACACTCGCCGGCACTCAAGCGGTGGAATTGCAGCTGCAGCCGCTGCCGCACGATGGCAATTCGGTCTTCGCCGCTGCGCAGGTCGATCATCGGGGGCTCGGCAACGCTGCCGACGTTGACTTCCCAGATGGCGAGCGCCGGATATCGGGATTCGAACAGGCGCAACGTGGGATGCAGTTCGAAGCGCAAGCCGTCGTAGGCGGCAGGCGGCACCCGGGCGAGGGATGCGAGATCCAGCGGCGCATGCTCCGCGGAGAGCAGCGACTCCTGGATGAGCCACTCCAGCCGCGCCACATCGGCGAGGTACGTGAAGCCATCATCGGGGTGCAACTGCGCCAGGAAGTCCGGGAATCCCTGGCCGCAATGCAACAGATCGCCCGATCGCGATGGGTGATGGCGCTGGAATTCGCGGGCCGTCTGGCGAAAGTAATCCTCACCCACCAAGCGCCATACCGCGGGGTAGGTGGAATGTAGGGCGTCGCGGAAGTTGCCTTGCACGGTGTTCGCATAGACGCCCAACCGCCGCTCCGCTGCTGCGCCGGGACCCGCGATCAGCAAAGTCACAGGCGGAGACCCGGCGCCCAACAGGGCGTCCATCAGGTGAACTTGCAACTCACGCAGCGACGGCATGCAGCGCGCTCCGCAGCGAGTCCGCCTTTCGGGCTTCTGCCTGCAGCACGTCGAAATTCGGCAGGTCCGTATCCCATTCGATCAGCGCCGGGACATTGCCGAAGCGCCGCAGGGCCGCTCGATAGAGGTCCCATACCGCATCGCAGACCGGCGTACCGTGCGTATCGACGAGCAGCTCCTGTCCGTCCAGATCGATGCGGCTGAATCCGGCAAGATGAAACTCCTGGACGATGCGTCGCGGAATGCCCTCCAGGTACTCGCGACTGTCGAATTCGTGGTTGTGCGCGGCGACGTAGACGTTATTGAGATCCAACAGAATGCCGCAGCCCGATTCGGCGGCAACGCCGGCGACGAATTCCCACTCCGGTATCGTCGATGCGGAGAATTGCAGATAGCTCGACACATTTTCGAGCAGGATCTGGCGCCCAAGCGCATCTTGCACCTGCGCGATACGCGATCCGACATGCCGCAACGCTTCCTCCGTATACGGCAGCGGCAACAAATCGTTCGCAAATCGGCCACCCGCCGAACACCAGGACAGGTGTTCGGAGACCAGCGCCGGTTCGAATCGTGCGATGACCCGCCGCAAATTTGCGAGGTGCTCCCGATTCAAGGGATCAGTGGATCCCAAGGACAGCCCGACGCCGTGCAGTGACAGCGGATAGCGTGACCGAATCCGCGACAGGCACTCCACGTGCGAGCCGCCCTCGGCGAAATAGTTTTCGCTGTGGGCCTCGAACCACGAGACGTCGGGCGACTCCGACAACACATGGAGATGATGCTGAGCCCGAAGGCCGATGCCGGCATTGGCCGGCATCGGTCCGCCAACGGAATTCACGCCGGAGGAAATCTCCAAAGGGTCGCTCATCCGCGTGGCCGCGATTGGCCGACGTTACTTCGCCGTCACGCTTCCGCCAGACAACCGCTCGCAGGTGCCCTTGGGCACATAAATCCACTCCTTGCCGCCGGCATCCATCTTGGACTGGCCCGCGCAGGCGTGGGCCGGACCCGCGCAGTCGTTCTTTCCGGCCTTGGCCACTCCATAGCATTTCTCCATGTCGGGTTTGTCGGCAGCGAACGTGGGCGCAGATATTGCCGCCGCTCCCAGTGTCAACAGGCTGCTGATGGCCGTAATCGTCACGTTCGTCTTCTTCATCGGTTCTCTCCTGAGGGTGTGGCAAACCGGAGGGTATGGCAAAAGGTCGCTGTCTGCTCGAAGACCGCCCCAAGTCGGCGATTATTTCAATGCATTGATCGATAGAGCGCAACTGCAAGCACTGCGGCCGCGGCCATGACGCCGGTCATGGCGCGCGGGCTGCCCACGCCCAGGCGCAGCCCACGGAACCCAATACCAGCAGGGCGAGCCCGCAGGGCAGGGGAGGGCGCCGTCCGGGCAGCGCCGGCAGGTACAAATCCAGGGAAAAGGGCGTGAGAATGGATATGGAACCGAGCAGCAGCAGCAGCTTGGACATACGAGGCGGCTTTTCGGCAAAGCGGGAAGCCACATTGGATAAGGCGGTCGGCATGCGTTGACGGTAGAATAGTGGTTTGGGTCAACCGGGTGTGCGATGGTGAATGAGAGCGGCGGCCGCACGGTTGCCTTGGTATGTGGTTCGGTGGCTTACGATACGATTCTGGTGTTTCCCGATCGGTTCAAGTCGCACCTTCTTCCCGACAAGCTTCACATGCTGAACGTGTCGTTCCTGGTGCCCGAGATGCGCCGGGAGTTCGGCGGATGCGCCGCCAACATCGTCTACGGCCTGAAGCTGTTGGGCGACGAGGGCTTGGCCATGGCGACGGCAGGGCATGATTTTGCGCCGTACCGGGAACGGATGGTGTCAAAAGGCATCTCGGTCGATTACATCAAAGTGGTCGATGAGACGTTTACCGCCCAGGCCTTCATCACGACGGATCTCGACGACAATCAGATCACGGCATTTCATCCGGGTGCAATGCAATATGCCCACCTCAACAGGGTGTCGGATGTCGCCGGCGGAGGGGGGTCCGGTCGAGGTCCGGCCAGTGGAGGCGTGGCCGGCCAAGGTGCGGTTGGCTCGAGCGGGACGGCGTTCGATGTGGCGCTGGGCATCGTCGCGCCCGACGGGCGGCAAGCGATGATCGAGCACGCCGCGCAATTCAAGCAGGCGAGGATCCCGTTCATTTTCGATCCGGGCCAGGGTCTGCCGATGTTCGACGGCGAGGAGCTTGCACTATTCATCGATCAGGCGACGTGGGTTGCGGTCAACGACTACGAGTGGCAAATGCTGCAACAGAAGACCGGGATGACCGCGGCGCAGGTCGCCGCCAAGGTCGATGCGCTGATCGTCACGCGGGGTGCCGAAGGATCGAGCATTTACACCAAGGATCGGACATGGACGGTTCCCGCGGTCACGCCCCGCGCCGTGGTCGATCCCACCGGTTGCGGCGATGCCTACCGTGCTGGTCTAATCCACGGGTTGTTGCGTGGCTTGGATTGGGAGACCACCGGCCGGATCGCTTCATTGATGGGTTCGATGAAGATCGAATCTCGGGGGCCGCAGAATCACGACTTCACGAAAGCCGAGTTCGATCGGCGTTACCAGGGTTATTTCGGCTAAGGATTCAACTATGAGCAGAAGCTTCTCTTTCACCTCGGAATCAGTCTCGGAAGGGCATCCGGACAAGGTCGCCGATCAGATCTCGGACGCCGTGCTGGATGCGATCTTGACGGTGGATCCGCGCGGCCGGGTGGCTTGCGAAACGCTGGTCAAGACCGGCGTCGTCATCGTTGCCGGCGAAGTCACCACGAGCGCGTGGGTGGACGTTGAAGCGCTGGTGCGCAAGACCGTGCTCGACATCGGCTACGACACGTCAGACATGGGATTCGACGGCGCGAGCTGCGGCGTGCTCAACATCATCGGCAAACAATCGCCCGATATCGCCCAAGGCGTCGACCGCAAGGACGAGCGTAAACAGGGGGCGGGCGACCAGGGATTGATGTTCGGCTATGCCACGAACGAGACGGATGTGCTGATGCCGGCGCCCATCACCCTTGCGCATCGGCTGGTGAAGCGCCAGGCCCAGGTTCGCAAGAACGGCAAGCTGTCCTGGCTGCGGCCGGACGCGAAGAGCCAGGTGACCCTGCGCTACGAGAACGACAGGCCCGTGGGCCTGGAAGCGGTGGTGCTGTCCACCCAGCACTCCGACGACATCAGCACCAAGCACCTGCGTGAAGCGGTGATGGAAGAGATCTTAAAGCCGGTGCTGCCGGCCAAGTGGATCGACAAGCGCACCAAGTATCACATCAACCCGACCGGGCGGTTCGTCATCGGCGGACCGGTGGGCGATTGCGGGCTGACGGGGCGCAAGATCATCGTCGACACCTATGGCGGATTTGCCCGTCACGGCGGAGGCGCGTTTTCGGGCAAGGACCCGTCCAAGGTGGATCGCTCCGCCGCTTATGCGGCGCGCTATGTCGCCAAGAACATTGTCGCAGCCGGCTTGGCCGAGCGGTGCGAAGTGCAGCTCTCGTATGCCATCGGCGTTGCCGACCCGACCTCCATCATGGTCGAGACCTTCGGGACAGGTAAGCTTTCCGATCAGCGCCTCACGCAGATCGTGCGCGCGAATTTCGATCTCACCCCGTTCGGATTGCGGGAAATGCTCGATCTAGCCCGCCCGATTTACCAAAAAACCGCCGCTTACGGTCATTTCGGCCGCAAGGAAGAAGAGTTCAGCTGGGAGCGCACCGACAAAGCGGATGTGCTTGCGGCCGAACTGAAAGGTTCCCGCGCTGCCTAGAAACGGCCCGAGCTTCCAATGAATCGATGAACGGAGTAAACGAATGAACGCAGCAATCAAGCCCCAGTCCAATTTCCTCGTCAAAGACTTGAGCCTCGCCGACTGGGGCCGCAAGGAAATCAAGATCGCCGAGACCGAAATGCCGGGTCTCATGGCCATCCGGTATGAGTATGCCAAACAGCAGCCGCTCAAGGGTGCGCGCATCTCCGGCTCCTTGCACATGACCATCCAGACGGCGGTGTTGATCGAAACGCTGATTGCCCTGGGAGCCCAGGTGCGCTGGGCTTCCTGCAACATCTACTCCACTCAGGATCATGCGGCCGCCGCCATCGCCGCCGGCGGAACTCCCGTATTCGCGGTCAAGGGAGAGACCCTGACCGAGTACTGGGATTACACCCATCGCATTTTCGAATGGCCGGACGGCGGGCATTCGAACATGATTCTCGACGACGGCGGCGATGCCACCTTGCTGCTGCACCTGGGCGCGAAGGCGGAGAAGGATTCCGCGGTGATCGGGAAACCCGGCAACGAGGAAGAAGAGCTGCTGTTCGCCGCAATCAAGGCCAGGCTCAAAGTCGATCCGAAGTGGTATTCGACCCGGATCGGCAAGATCAAGGGTGTGACCGAAGAGACCACGACCGGCGTCAAGCGTCTCTATCAAATGGCGAAGGACGGCCAGTTGGCCTTCCCCGCGTTCAATGTGAACGACTCGGTCACCAAGTCCAAGTTCGACAATCTCTATGGCTGCCGCGAATCGCTGGTGGATGCCATCAAGCGTGCCACCGACGTGATGATCGCCGGCAAGGTGGCGGTGGTTGCAGGGTATGGCGATGTCGGTAAGGGCTCGGCTCAGGCGCTCCGCGCCCTGTCGGCGCAAGTTTGGGTTACCGAGATCGATCCGATCTGCGCGCTGCAGGCCGCCATGGAGGGCTATCGGGTCGTGACCATGGACTATGCCGCCGACAAGGCCGACATTTTCGTGTCCGCCACCGGCAACTTCCATGTGATCACCCACGAGCACATGAAGCGCATGAAGAACCAGGCCATCGTGTGCAACATCGGCCATTTCGACAACGAGATCGAAGTGGCGGCGCTCAGGCAACACACCTGGGACAACATCAAGCCGCAGGTCGATCACGTGGTGTTCCCGGACGGCAAGCGCATCATTTTGCTGGCCGAAGGGCGCTTGGTGAACCTCGGCTGCGGTACCGGGCATCCGTCCTACGTCATGAGTTCGTCGTTCGCGAATCAAGTGTTGGCGCAGATCGAACTGTACGGCAATACGGCAAAGTATCCGGTCGGCGTGTACGTGCTGCCGAAGCATCTCGACGAAAAGGTCGCGCGTCTGCAGCTGTCCAAGCTGGGCGCCGAGCTCACGGAGTTGACCGACGTTCAGGCGAAGTACATCGGGGTCGCCAAGCAAGGTCCCTACAAAGTCGATCAGTACCGGTACTGAGCATGACACGGGCGGTCGTGCTGGACGGTAAAGCCGTCGCCGGATCCGAACCCACGCGCACCACGGCGAGACCGGGGGAACGGCCTCGTGCCCGCGTGAATTCAGCGGCGCATCCAATATCGTGGGCCGCCCCATGGCGCTCGAGCTGATGTTGGCGGGCGCGACGGTCACCGTGTGTCACACTCGCACCCGGGACGTCAAAGCGGAGGTCGAGCGCGCCGAGATCGTCGTTGCCGCGGTGGGCAAACGCGGCATGATCCAGGGCGCCTGGATTCGTCCAGGCGCCGTGGTGTTCGACGTAGGCATCAATCGTACCGACGCAGGTCCGCTGGTCGGCGACGTGGAATACGCGCTTGCCGCGACCCGCGCGGGGTGGATCACCCCGGTTCCGGGCGGCATCGGACCCATGACCATTGCGATGCTGCTGTCCAATACCCTGGACGCGGCTCTTGCTCGCAGCTGAGATCCCAGCCGCGAGGATTAGTATACTGGCGCAGCGGCAACGGCTTGAAAGGGAGGAGAGCGGTGAGTACGTCTAAATCCAAGGTATATCCGGATGCGGAGAGCGCGCTGCGCGGCATCGTCAAGGATGGCATGACATTGTGCTGCGGGGGGTTCGGCCTCTGCGGAGTGCCCGAGAAGCTCATCGGCGCCCTCCATGACTCGGGAGTACGGAATCTCACCGTGGTCTCCAATAATGCGGGCACCGACGGCGCCGGCCTCGGACTGCTGCTGGTGTCGCGCCAGATTCGTAAGATGATTTCCTCCTATGTCGGTGAGAACAAGGAATTCGAGCGGCAATACCTCGCCGGCGAGCTCGAACTCGAATTCAGTCCGCAGGGCACGATGGCGGAGCGGGTGCGCGCCGGCGGCGCCGGAATCTACGCTTTCTTCACCAAGACCGGAGCCGGCACGGTGGTGGCGGAGGGCAAGGAAACGCGGGTCGTGGACGGTGAAACCTACATCTTGGAAACGGGGATCGTGACCGATGTCGCTCTCGTGAAGGCATGGAAGGGCGACACGGAGGGCAATCTCGTGTATCGCAAGACGGCGCGCAATTTCAATCCGAACATGGCCACAGCCGGGCGCATCACCGTCGCCGAAGTCGAGGAGGTGGTCGAGCCCGGTACGCTGCACCCGGACTCGATTCACACGCCGGGAATTTATGTGCAGCGCATCATAAACGGCAGTCCCTACGACAAGAAGATCGAGAAACTGACGGTCCGCAAGCGCACGGAGGGCTCCCATGCCATGGTCTCGTGAAGATTTAGCCGCTCGGGCCGCGAAGGAGCTGAAGGACGGGTTCTATGTGAACCTCGGCATCGGCATACCCACCCTGGTCGCCAACTACATTCCACCGGGCATTAAAGTGGTGCTGCAATCCGAAAACGGCATGTTGGGCATCGGGCCGTTTCCCTTCGAGGGCGAAGAGGATCCGGACCTCATCAATGCGGGGAAACAAACCATCACCGAACTGATTTCAAGCTCTTATTTTTCGTCGGCCGACAGCTTCGCCATGATCCGGGGCGGTCATATCGACATGGCGGTCCTGGGCGCCATGGAAGTTTCCGAGAACGGCGATCTGGCCAATTGGATGGTCCCCGGCAAAATGGTCAAGGGGATGGGGGGTGCGATGGACCTGGTCGCCGGCGTGAAGCGGGTGGTCGTCGTCATGGAGCACGCCTCGAAGGACGGTGAGCCGAAATTCAAACCGAATTGCGAGCTTCCGCTCACCGGCGCCAATGTGGTCGACATGCTGATCACCGATCTTGCGGTGTTTTCGCGTGCATCGCGAGAAGCGCCATTCAAGCTCATCGAAATGGCACCCGGCGTGACGGCGGAGCAAATTCGTTCGAAAACGCCTGCCCGCTACGTAGACTAAGTCGGCAGGAGGCCGACTTGAGATGCTTCGCCCCAACCTGGGGCAATTAGCCGGCGGCTGCGGCCCGCACCGCGGCGCGTCGCTGCTGCTCCTCGCGAACGTCCGCTTCCGTCAGTCCGGTGTTCGCGGCGATGATCTCCACGAGGTTGTGCGTGGTGTCGCGCGGAAGGACCACCTCATGGATGCGCTCCCAGATCCGGATCCGCTCTTCCGCGGTCTTCAATCGGGAGGATTGTTCCGCCAGGTCGAGGCGGCGGCGTTCTGCGGCTTCCGCTTGCTGATGAACCAGTCGGGCGCGGAAATCCATCATCGGGTCGTCGCCGGACTGTGTGATGGTCCGTGCGGATGTCTGACTGGGTTTGAATTGATTCAAGAGCATCTCCTGGTTAGCCCGACAAGGTACCACGAAAGGGGGCCTATTTCTTGACATGCTGGGTGCGAAACACCAGGAATCGGCTCGCCCCGAAGTTGAACAGGGTGCCGGCCAGGACGCCGATGCTCGCGGCCAGTTGCTTGTACGGCACCAGCGGCCAGAGGTTCGTGGTCGTCACGTAATTGACCACGGCGCCGACGGAGCAGGCCGCGATGAACCCGCAGAATTGCCGCAGAATCGATCGATTGCGGGCGTAGGAGAAGCTGAAGCGGCGGTTCAGCGCGAAATTCCAGATCATCGAGACCACGATGGCCACCGCCACCGCCGCCTTTTCGAACAGCCCGGCGTGCAGCAGCAGTGTGAGCACCAAGAGATTGACGACAAGGCCGGAGGCCCCCACTCCCAAGAATTGGGCCAAATGCGACCAGTTGCCATAGCGGAAGGTATAGAGCCGGCGGAGGTGGCGAAAATATCTGAGCTGTTCGCGCAGCGAGAGCTTGCTGCGCCCCAATTGCCGGTTATCGAAATGAATTGGCACTTCGGTGACGTAGCGGCAGCGGCACTTCACGATGATCTCCAGAAGAATCTTGTAGCCGATGGGATCGAATTCGTGCCCGGCAAGAAGGGTGGCGCGCCGCATCGCGAAAAACCCGCTCATCGGGTCGTTGATCGTGGTGAGCGGCAATGCGAGCAGCGTCGCCACGCGACTGTTCAGCCAGCGAAACGGCCCCCAGTCGTCCGCCGTGGTTCCGCCCTCGGTGAAGCGCGAGCCTACGGCCACTTCCGCGCCATTCAGCACGGCCCTCAGCAATTCTGGAATCTTTTCGGGCGGATGACTGAGGTCCGCATCCATCACCACCACGAAGTCCCGCTCACTGCGCTTCAGGCCGTCCAGGACGGCCCTGCTCAGGCCGCGATCCTCTTTGCGGATCACCAGGGTCACCCAGTCGAGGGCCAGCGACTGGGTCACTGCCTCGATGCCATCCCGGCTGTCGTCGTCCATCAGCAGCAGTTCGAGATCGAGGCCCGCGGCTTCGCGGACGGCTTGCAGCCGCGCGATCAGGTGGGGAATGTTTTCCACCTCATGAAAGGTCGGGACGATGACGCTAACGGACGAGCCGTCGAAAGGTGCCGGATGCACGAAAAGCAGTCCTCAACCTATTGATTTTATGGGTTGCCGGTCAAGGGAGCTGTCTCGCGACCCTAACTTAAAATTTTAGCATCTCATGCCGATTTGAGCCACATCACATGCGGCGGGAGAAGCCCGTGGTAACCTGCGGCGGAGAATTTTTGTCAACATTTCCGCAAGGTTACCAATGAACGCAGTGTCATCCCTGGATTCGGTCCCTGAGAACCTGGCCTCGCAGCCCAGCATCGCGGTTTTGATACCGTGTTTGAACGAGGCCGCCGCCATTGGCAAGGTCATTGCGGATTTCAAGGCTCACCTGCCGACTGCTTGGATCTTCGTGTACGACAATGGATCCACGGACGACACCGTGAAAATTGCACGCGCGGCCGGTGCCGTCGTACGAATAGAACCCATGCGCGGCAAGGGCAACGTGGTGCGGCGGATGTTCGCCGACGTCGAGGCGGATGTCTTCGTATTGGTGGATGGCGACGATACCTACGATGCGGGCGCAGCGCCCGAACTGGTCGACCTGCTTCTGAAGAACACCTTGGACATGGTCAACGGCACCCGCCAATCCACCATCGAGGCGGCGTACCGCCGGGGTCATGTGCTCGGCAATCGGCTGCTCACTGGACTCGTGGCGGCGTTCTTCGGAAATCGCATCTCCGATTTGTTGTCCGGATACCGGGTGTTCTCGCGTCGTTTCGTCAAGAGCTTCCCGGCCCTGACGACGGGCTTTGAGATCGAAACGGAGTTATCGGTGCATGCGCTCCAGCTACGGATGCCGATCGGCGAGGTGAATACGGACTATCGCGAGCGTCCCGCGGGGTCCGCAAGCAAATTGAGCACCTACAAGGACGGTTTCCGGATATTGCGCACGATCGCCGTATTGGTCAAAGAGGAAAAGCCGCTGGCCTTCTTCTCCGTGGTCTCGCTGGTTCTGGTATTGATCGCGCTGGCATTGGGCGTGCCAGTCATCATCGAGTTCACGCACACCGGACTCGTGCCGCGGTTTCCCACGGCATTGCTTGCCTCTGCCATCGTCATCTTGAGCTTTCTGAGCTTCGCCTGCGGTCTCATTCTCGATACAGTGAGCCGCGGTCGAGCGGAGACCCGGCGGCTGGCGTATTTGTCCTTTCCGGTGCGCTTCAGTTCGATCAAACCGCGGGAGTTTGCGCCGCCTCGACGCTAGATCTCGGCACAAGGGCCTGGGCAATCAATAGCGCAGCGAATGGCAGCAGCCAGGCGACTCGAGCCGAATAGCGATCGTGCGGCCCCGAAAAGATCCCGCAGACCGCTGCGTTCACCACAATCCCGAATACGGTCCAGATGATGATCGGGACGACCGGTGAGTCTGGCGGCGTTCGAGGGACACGCCGCAGCAGTGCCGCCGCCACGACGAATCCAGCGATCACGACGCTGACCTGGAGCCATGCGTCGAGGTAGCGCAACGGCATCGTGCCGCGGTACGCGGCGCTCGCCCGCAGCGTTTTGAGATGCGCGCCGGGAATTTTGCCCGCAAACCCCTCTTTCTCAAGATCGGTGTATTGGAATTCGGTCAGGCCAAGCTCGGTGAGTTGCAGCGCCGCGTCCTTCAAGGACGCTGACAGCTGACCCCAAGGGTCGTATCGAATGACGGCAAGCGTGAAGCGCATCTGTTCATCCGACAGTGCACGACGCATTTCCGGCGATGCGCCGGCGAACACGCCGTCGGCTCCCGCTTTCCACAGGAAGTCATCCGCCATCAACGGCAGACGATCCGCGAACGCGCATACTTTGAAGCCGTTGGATGGACAGGTGGCGCGGATATAGCGATATCCCGGACCGTCTTCGATCGTGCGCGCCATCAAGAATGGCGGGCGCAGGGGCGCGGCGCCGACGACATGCCGGACCGCGGCGAAAAATACCGACTGGGCCAGGATTCCGATTACCAGAGCGAACAGGATGGTCAAGAGGCCGACCCAATTGGCCCATGAGCGAGTCACGACGGCATAGGCTGCCGCGGTACCCAGCAGGACGAACAGGATCAGAACGTGCGAATCGTGAAAGGCGGTCGCCGCGACGAGCAGAGCAAACGACATCACGTAATCCCGGGACGTCAATCGCTGTCGAACCGAAAGCAGCACCGCGGCGGTCAGGATCGCGACGCCCGCGAACACATCCGGCATCAATAGGCTGGTAAAGAAGGGCGCCGTCGTGGCGAGCGCTATGCAAGCGGATATGACGTGCCCGTGCGGCCACATAGGCACCCGCGCCTCGCGGAGGGCGAGCCCGATGGCGCCCAATACGGCGCAAGCCTGCAGGATGACCGTCAGCCAAAAGCCGCCGGTCAAGTCGCCCAGGTAGAGCAGCGCACCGTAGTACGGCGATCGCCCGGTCAGAACCGTCTTATCGTCGATCGAGCTGACGCTCTTTTGTGCGTCGGGCGGAACCGACCACGCAGACTTGTGCCCGACCGCGGCCTGAATTCCCGCGTCCGCTCCCCTGATGTAGGTTGTCGTATCCGGAAAAAAGAACGGCTGCCCGTTGTAGAGAGCCGGCCAGATGAATGCGATGACGAGGACGACGAATGCCGCGGTCGATGCCCAAGTCACGGGATGTTCCGAATCAACGGTCTTTGACGCTCCTGCGGAAAGATTAGGAATGGTAGTCATCCGAAACGGTGGACTCGGAGCGACGTTTGTAACGAATTCCGCGGCCGAACACAAACACGCGGGCAACCACGTAGTTGATGGTCAAGCCTGACAGCGAGCCCGCGGCGACCCCGAGAACGGGATGGGCCGCCACCAGCGCGCTGATATGGATGAGCACGTAGTAGACCCCCAGATTCGCGGCCGCGCCCCCCAGTTGGGAGACTGAAAAGTGCGCCCACTCCGACCACAGCCTACGATGCGACGGCGCATTGAACGTGAATATCCGGTTGAGCGCCCACGTGGTCGTTACGGCGGCGAGATAGGAGAACACGCGGCCCAAGCGCAACCCCAAGCCCACGAAAATTCCCAGATAGAGCACGGAAGCATCGACTACGAACCCGATGACGCCGACGATCGCAAAGGTAAAAAAACGGCGTATTTCCCGCATATTGCGCTTAAGCCAAGGTTTGGGGGTACGCCATGGGGGGAGTGCCTCGTCCGAACGTGATGGTGGGCGGTACAGGGATTGAACCTGTGACCCCTGCCGTGTGAA
>WNFR01000415.1_pt1 | contig 55742 bp, 48 predicted proteins | sample 5400221 | NCBI WGS metagenome assembly WNFR01 (sample SAMN13153357, study PRJNA577476) | soil metagenome | isolation source: 40 cm soil under Madrone tree | place: USA:California | collected 2016-06-14
AGGCGATGCGAGTCGCGCCGGAAAAAACCGATCACGCCATCCTGCGCGTGCACAGTGATTCGATTGCGATATCCATACTGCTCCTGCGAAGGAATGATCGGTCGCATTGGAACGTCCTTGAGTTTGCCGATTCGCTGGAGAGCGTCACGAACCTGTCGCCATTTAATCGCGAGCTGATGTTCGTAGCTAATGTGCTGGTAGGCGCAGCCTCCGCACCGGCCGAAGTAGGGACACTGCGGTTCCACACGATCCGGCGAGCTTTGCTTTACCTCGACCAGCTCCGCTTCGGCGAATTGCTTTTTGTCGCGCACGATCTCGGCGGAAACGATCTCGCCTTCGATGGTGTACGGAACAAAAATGGCCTTGCCTTGCTCGCGTCCGACGCCCTTCCCGCCGAAAGCAACATCTTCGATTTTCAGATCGACAACGCGCATGTGACGAGCTCGCGAGAGGCGTGCACTATCCTGCGATGGCGCGTTCGATGGCGGCTTCCAAGTTTTCGAGCTTGATCGGTTTGATCAGATGTTCGGAAAAACCTGCCTGCAAACTTCTTTCGATATCGCCGTTGTTGCCAAAACCACTGATGGCGATTCCCGGAACATTGGAGATCGCCCGCATTTGCATCATGAGATCCATGCCGCTGCCGTCCGGCAGAGCAATATCGCTAATGAGCAGATCGAACTTGTTGCGCACTGCCGCTTCCAGGGCTGAGCGGACATTGTGAGTCGCCGCCACGAGATGCCCGCGGCGCACAAGCAATTTCTCCAGAGCTGCACAAGTGTCCTGGTGATCGTCAACGAGCAGAATTTTCAAACCTTGCTGCGAAGCTTCACTGCTTATTTTGCGAGGCACGGTAGCTACTTCAGCGGGCGAAAGTGTTTGCATCGACAAGATGAATGTGGACCCGCGATCGCGGCCGTCGCTTTGCGCAGTGAGGGTGCCGCTGTGCGCCTGCGCGAGAGATTTTGAAATCGCCAGGCCGAGGCCCAGCCCGCCAAATCGGCGCTCAAACGAGCGGTTGCCTTGTTCGAACGGGTCAAAAATGCGCTGCATAACTTCTGGTTCCATTCCGATCCCGGTGTCGCACACGCTGATCGTCAACACGTCTGGCGCCGCATTCGAAGAAGAAATAGCGATCTCACCATCGTCCGGTGTGAACTTGACCGCGTTCTTGAGCAGGTTCCAGATGATTTGTTGAAACTTCGCCGTGTCTGCCGCTACGTGATGCGTGTTCGCCCGCAAGTTGAGATGCACGTGAAGTCTTTTGGACTGGACCTCTGCGCGGCAAATCTCCACGACATTTGAGATAGCCAAATGCGCATCGACCGGCACGAATCGCAATTGCATTTTGTCGCGGGCAATTCGGGTGACGTCCAGCAAGTCATCGATGAGCTGTGTTTCCAATTCGATGTTGCGACGGATCATGGCCAGGGCAGACTTGGTGTCTTCAGTTTGCGCCCGTTCTGTTTCAAGCGATTCCAATGTGGAAATGACCGGGGTGAGTGGCGTGCGGAGTTCGTGTGAAAGCATGGCCAGGAAATGGTCTTTCGTACGATTGGCGGTTTCCACGACCGACTTTTGCTGCTGAAGCTCTTCCTCAATGCGCCGTCGCTCGGCCATACCAGCGGAAAGCGCCATCGCCGTAACCGTCAACACCGCTATCCACCATTGCAGGGCGAGCAGCGACTGATTTTCCGTTTCTGTAACGAACGGCCCGAAACCATGTAGGGTTCCCCACACCGCGACCGCGGACAGAATGAAAAGTCCCGTGGCCGTTTCGCGTTGGGTAAAGCGGAACGCGGTCCAAATTACAACGGGTCCGCAAATGAAAGCTATTGGATAACTTCTGGCAGAAATTTCAAGCCACCCGCCAAAGACGATGCCGCTCAGCAGCACCAGCAACAGGAGGAGCGCGCCGACTTCCGCGGCTTCGTTTTTATTCCACCGTCGTCCTGAGCCAACGCTCCAGAGAAGAACAAGGGGAGTGAAAACAAGGTCGCCCGTCGCATCGCCGAGCCACCATGTCAGCCAAATCGCGCCGTAGTTTGCCCAATCAGCAAAACCAGTTAGGGCGAGGCTGGTTACACCGAACGCAGGGCTAATGACGGTGCTAATCGCTGCTGCGAGGGCAAACTTGAAAACGCCCTGCGGACGTTCGAAGACGTTCCTGCCGCCGGCGAATCGATTCACCAACCATGCGGCGGCCAGTGCCTCGAGCGTGTTGCCGATGGCGATGGCAAATGACGTGGCGACATTTCCGGCGGTCGTCAGGTTCACCAGAAACGCACCAACAAAGATGGCCGGCCACACGCGATAACCGAACAAGAGCATTGCAGCCAGCGCGATCCCCGCCGACGGCCACACCGGTGATGCACTCGCATGCAAAGACGCCAGCATCAAACCGAGTTTGCCGACTATGAAGTAGATGATGGCTAAGATGCCGATGAGCGGCAGCCCAGAGAAACGTCGCGTTTGCATCGCCAACCGCCTTTGCGCGTCGCCTACTTTTACGCTGACGTTAAGCTACGTCAACACGGCTGACTCGCGCGAACTCTTTAGGACGATCCGCTTGCGACCACGCAATTGCGCGCCCGATGTCCGCTTCGAGTTTTTCTAGGCTTAATCCGCATCAACCGTAAGCGGACGCGCACAGGAGCCGCTCAAGTCACCCGACCACGACGTCAAGTTCGATGAAAGCGAACGCTAGTTGAAATCCTGGTGCGTATCGCGCACATAGGGGTATTTCGACTCGTTACCGACCTCAGGCGGAAATTCGGCGTAGCCGGCATGGATGTATGGCACCTCCGGCGGCAGAATGGGATAATAACTTTCCCGCCAGATTGGAAACGGAAATGTGAGAATTTCAATAAGACCAGCCACGTGGCGTGCGCCTGCGCGCCCAAGTCCGCGCCAAACGCCATAACCAGCCCCAGCGGAATTCCCTTCTGTTTGGTTAACCTGGTTCACCGTCACAAAAAATTCAGTCGGAGCGATGAAAAAATTGGAGAGTCCCCGACCGAGCTTGCGCGTTGGGCCATAATCGTTCGAAGGGGGGTCTTGAATATCAGCAAAGGCTCCGCTGGCAAGGCCAGCGACCGCTGCGAGAACAAGGAGAGTTTTCATAAGCGTTCCGAACCAGTTAAATGATTCGGAACAGCGAAAGCAATACTTTATTTTTGGTCTTCAGCTGCGACGCGGTTCTGTGTCTTGAACATGGAAAGCGCAATCGTAATTCCAAGAATAAGCGCAATGATTCCCAGAGAGAGGACCCTTGGCAGTGGTAAGTAATCCGCGATAATCATTTTGATCCCGACAAAGGCGAGCACGAATGCAAGTCCTGTTCTCAAGTAGATGAAACGATCCATTAAACCGGCCAGCAGGAAATAGAGGGACCGCAAGCCGAGAATCGCGCAAATATTGGACGTATAAACAATGAACGGGTCGCGCGTAATCGCGAAGATCGCGGGTATTGAATCGACCGCAAAGATTAGGTCCGTGACCTCGATCACGATCATGGTCAAAGCGAGCGGGGTCAACATCCAGCGGCCATCCACGCGCACGTGAAAATGTTCAGCGTGGAATTCGCGTGTAATCGGAAGGATCCGACGGCACATCCGCAACACCCAACCCTCTGTGAAATCACGCGCTGGATGTTTTCTACAAAGCATTCGCGATGCTGTGATAAGCAGGAAGAGACCGAAAATATAAAGAACAAAATGAAAGCGCTGCACCAGCGCGATACCGCACAGGATCATCGTGCCGCGCATCACGAGCGCCCCGACAATTCCCCAGACCAAAACCCGACGTTGTGCGAGCGGAGGAACGCGAAAATGCGCGAAAATCAATACGAACACGAAAATGTTATCCATGCTCAGCGAATACTCGATGAGATAGCCGGTGAGAAAATCGAGGGCGTGATGTGGTCCTTTGATGCGCCACACCAGGGCATTAAACGCCAGCGACACGAGCACCCAGATCGCGCTTCGTTGAAGCGCAGCGCGCATGCTTAATTCGCGGCCGCGGCGCTTCGAGCTAAAGAGGTCGATTCCGAGTGCAATGAGCACGCCGACGTGAAACGCAATCCAGAACCAGATGCTCGTCCTCACGGCGGGGAGGTTTTCATGCCGCAAGGCGCGCGGCAACCGCAAATTGCGCTTCTCCCATTCGTCCCATGCGCCCTATAGCGTATCTCCCGTGAGGTGATATTGTCTCCCCTGCCAAAAATGGACGCCGAACTACAAAAGCTTGTCGAATCGGGAAACCTCACCTCGAAAGGCGCCGAGCAGCTGGAAAAACTAAGGCCGGATACATTTTGTCTGCATAAAAGTTGGGGATTCGGTCGCGTGCGCGAATGGAACCTGCTGCTCAATCAGATCGTAATCGATTTTGCCAGCAAGAAGGCCCATCTCATGCAGACCCAGTACGCAGCGGAGAATCTCACCCCGCTCGCGCCGGAGCATTTTCTCGCACGCAAGGCAACCGACCTGGCGTCGATCAAGAATTTGGCGAAGGAAAATCCGACCGCGCTGGTGCGGAACATTCTGGAAAGTTTAGACGGCAAAGCCACCGTGCCGCAGATTGGGGAATGGCTGGTCGGCGATATTTTCACTGAGGCAGAATGGAAACGCTGGTGGGAATCAACGAAGAAAACACTGAAGGCGAGCGGCGCCTTTTCAGTGCCTGCAAAAAAGACAGACCCAATCCAAATCCGCGGCGAAGGCATATCGCACGCTGACGAGCTGATCGCCGCCTTCAACAAAGCGCGACAACCGAAAGAGCAAATCGGGACGCTTGAGCAAATCATAAAATTTCACGAGCAATTCAAGGAACCTGAAAAACAGCTTCAGCCGATTATCGTGAGCATCGAGAACACGGCAGCGCGCAATCAGAAAATACATCCTGAACTCGCGTTTGAGCTGATCATGGCGCGGGACGATTTGCTCGCGCGCATCCCACTACTGCATACGACGCACATCGGTTTGACTCTCTCGAAACTACTTCTCGAGGAAGAAAACCGGTTGACGTCGATCCTGTCCAAATTGTCAGCGGCAAAAGAGAAAAGAATCTTGCAAGCCTTGCCGTCGGCGCTTGGTCCACGGTGGACAGAGCGCGCCTTACATTTGATGCAAAGCAGTCACGGCCGCATGGTCGCACAAATTCCGCGCATCTTAAATGAAGGCGGGCAACACGCGGAGCTTCGGGCAATGCTGGAACGGAGCGTTCGCGAACATTCAGCCACGGGCGAGATGCTCGCCTGGTTGTGCAGCGAACGGGAAAGCTGGAGCGAGCTCATTACGCCGGATTTACTCGGCGCAATTTTCTCGGCGCTCGAACGGGAACAGCACAACAATCCTGGTCGCGCCAGCAAGTTGCACCGTACTCTGATTGAAGATCGGCAATTGCTCGGAGACATTTTCAAGAAAGTCGACGTTGCTCTCGCGCGCGATGCCATGCGGCGGCTGCAACTAAGCCCGCTATTCGATGAGCTGACGAAACGCTCCCTTCTCGCTCGCATGGTTAAAGTTTATCCAGAACTGGAAAGCATGATCACAGGCACGCAACCCCAGGGCGAGACCGTATCACTGATCGTTTCCTGGAGCAGCTTGGAGAAGCGGAAGGCCGAATTCGAAGAACTTGTGAAAGTTAAAATTCCCGAAAACAGCAGGGAAATCGCGCTCGCCAGGTCGTATGGGGATCTCAGCGAGAATTTCGAATTTAAAGCGGCCAAGCAAATGCAAAGCGTCCTGATGCGGCGCAAAGCGGAGCTGGAACAGATGCTGCATAATGCACGCGGCACTTCATTTGAAAATGCCGATACGTCCCGTGTTTCCATCGGCACAATCGTCACACTGCGCAACACGGAAACGAATGAGGAAGAAACATACACCATCCTCGGCGCATGGGACGGCGATCCCGACCGCCACATCATTTCGTACCAAACGGCAATTGGACAGGCGCTGCTCGGTCATGAAGTCGGCGACAATGCGCCTCTGACCACGGACGGCGGCACTGCTCAATTCAAAATTGTTTCAATCAAGGCCGCGACGCCGGACCGGACTGCGCCCGGAGTGGATCTTCCCAGCGACTCCGCGATTGAAGCAGCGGTGGCCGAATAATCGCCCATAATCTGCAATTCTGAAAACTTTTCGGAGCTGCCGCGGGTCTGATGGGCGGCGTGCCTTCCGGCTAAATCAGGAGTTCGTAGGAGAGAATGCTCAGGCAATAGAGTGCCGCCGTTTCCACTCGCAGAATGATCGGGCCGAGCGTGATCGGTTGGCATCCGTGGCGACGCGCGAGCGAAAGTTCCGCTGGCGTAAAATCGCCTTCGGGCCCAACAAGCATCAGCACATTCCGAGGGCGATGTCGGTGTTCGCTCGAATAATCTGCAAAGATGTTCTTGAGGTGTTGCGCATCAGGCTGGAGCGAGCCGATCAGCCGAAGGTCGAACGATTGCTCCGCTGCTGCGGAAAATAATTCTGCCAATTTTTTCGGCGTGTGCACACGCGGCAGCCAGTTCTGACCGCATTGTTTGGCGGCTTCAATCGCGATCTGCTGCCATTTCGCCTGTTTTTGCGCAGCGCTCTCGGAATCGACCTGCACAATTGTGCGGTCGGAAATAATTGGCGCGATTTCGGCTGCACCGATCTCGACTGCCTTCTGCACGATCAACTCCATGTTTTTGCGTTTCGGAATCGCCTGTCCCAGAACGATGCGGCAGCGCAGGGGCGGCGTTTCCGCTTCGTGCAATTTTCTCAATTGAATTTCGTCGCCGCTAAGATCGATAATTTCCGCGGTAATTTCGCGGCCTTGTCCGTTAAAGAGAACAAGCTTCTCCCCAACCTTCATCCGCAGGACATCGCGCGCGTGATGAGCCTCTGATTCAGTCAACGCAAGCGCGCGAGGATCCCAATTTTCAGGCGAGATGTAGAAGCGATGCATGACCCGATACGACTAACGGGAGCTATGGGACAAGCAATGTGATTCGTTTACTGGTAATTGGATGCGATGAGCGAGTTCATCGCCATCACATCCGTCAAAGATGTGCTTATCGGCAACTCCACGCCTCGCTGTTGAAGCGCTGCGATGACGCTCTCTGTGGAAATGTTTCCGACCAGCGTGTCCTGCGCGAATGGGCATCCGCCAAGCCCGCCGATGGCCGAATCAAAACGGCGGCAGCCCGCATCGTAAGCCGCGAGCACTTTAGTTCCGGCTTCATCAGGTGCGCTGTGAAGGTGCACGCCAATGTCGTAATCGGCGTATTGCTTCGTGACCGATTGGACAATCCTGCGAATCAGATCAGGGTCAGCAACCCCGACGGTGTCAGCCAGCGAAATAGATCGGATACCAATAGCCGCGAGCTTGTCTACTGCCTGGCGCAGCTCGTTCTCATCCCACAGATCGCCATATGGATTTCCGAACGCCATCGAAATGTAAGCGACAACGCCGATTCTCACGCTGTCCGCTCTGGTTTTAATTGATTCCAGCACCTTGTAGGAATCTTCGAGTGTCTGGTTTTGGTTCTTGCGCAGAAACGTCTCAGAGATAGAACAAGGATAACCCAGAGTCGTAACCGCTTTCGTGGCGATCGCGCGCTCGGCGCCTTTCTCATTGACTACGACGCCGATGATTTCGACATCATTTGGCGGCCTGATTTGCTCCAGCACCTTCTCGCTATCGGCCATTTGTGGGACGGCTTTAAGAGACACGAAACTTACAGCATCGATGTGCTTGAAGCCCGCCCCGATCAGCGCGCGCAGATAACGCGCCTTCAGCTCCGTCGGGATTTGTCGCTTGAGACCTTGCCACGCGTCGCGCGGGCATTCGATCAACTTGGCAACATTGTGCACCACGGAACCTGCGACGCTTACTTGAAGAATTCCTTTGCGCGTTCGAAGAAACTTTTGCGCATCGGAGTGTTTTCCTCGCCGCAAAGCGCTGCGAACTCCTCGAGTTTGCGGCGTTGCTCGGCATTCAAGCGCGACGGCACCTCGACAATGAGACGCGCGAACAAATCACCATGCCCGCGGCCATTGACGTTCACGATCCCTTTGCCGCGGAGTTTGAACATTTGTCCGCTTTGCGTGCCAGCGGGCACTTTGAGATGCGCTTTGCCTTCCAGTGTCGGCACATCAATCTCGCCGCCCAAGGCCGCAATGGAAAATGGGATTGGCACCTCGCAATACAGATCATCGGCTTCTCGCTGAAAGATCTTGTGCTCCTTGATATGGATAACTACATAAAGGTCGCCTGGCGGAGCGCCACCGATGCCGGCCTCGCCATTGCCTAAGGAACGCAGCCGGGTGCCTTCTCTAATTCCAGCGGGAATTTGCAGTTTAATCCGGCTCAATTTTTCCACGCGACCCTCGCCTCGGCATTTCTGGCACGGTTTTTCGACGATCTCACCCGCTCCGTGACAGCGGGGACAGGTCTGTGAAATCTGAAAAAATCCACGCGAACTAACAACCTGACCACGGCCGCCGCACGTGGGACAGCTGATCCTGCGCGAGCCTGGTTCAGCGCCGCTGCCCTGGCATTTATCGCAAGTGTCGAGTTTCGTGATCTCAATCTGCTTGTCCGCGCCAAAAGCCGCTTCCTCCAGTTTGATTTCCATGTCGTAGCGCAAATCCGATCCGCGTCGCCGGTCCTCCGTACGGGCGCCACCGCCGCCGAAGAATGTCTCGAAAATTCCGCCGCCAACACCACCGCCGCCGAACACTTCGCGGAAAATCTCGAATGGGTCATGGAACGCGCCACGGCCGAAACCCGCACCGCCCGAGCCGAACGCTGCGTGCCCGAAGCGATCGTAGGCGGCGCGTTTGTCCTGATCCATGAGGACATCGTACGCTTCGCCTATTTCCTTGAATTTTTCCTCGGCGTGCTGGTCGTCCGGATTTTTGTCTGGATGAAACTTAACCGCGAGTTTGCGATAGGCGCGTTTGACCTCCTCATCCGTGGCGTTTCGTCCAACGCCCAGCACCTCGTAGTAATCGCGTTTCTCAGTTGGCATGTGGCCGATAAGTCTTGCGTGACCTATGCGACTGGGAGGTGCAGCAAGCAAGCAGCCTCACTTCTTTGCCGGGCCGCTCGATACAACCACTTTCGCAGGCCGAAGCAATCGCTCATTAAATCGATAACCGCGACGGGTCTGGCGCAGTACAGTCCCTTCTGGAACCCGATCGCTCGGTTCGTGTCCAATCGCTTCGTGCAGGTTTGGATCGAATGGTTTGCCTTCTGCTTCGATGGGTTGCAGCCCATTTTCCACGAGCAAATCGTTAAGTTGTTTCTGGACGAGAACCATTCCGGAATAAATCGGGGATTCTGCGCCCTGCTCTTTTGCGGCTGCGAGACCAAGCTCAAAATTGTCGATAATTGCCACCAACCGCTGAAGTAACGAGCTGTTAGCGTACTTGATCGCCTCTTCCTTTTCGCGCGCAGAGCGTTTTTTGTAATTCTCGAAATCAGCTTGACTGCGCAATGCTAGATCGCGGAACCGGTCGAGATCGGCTTGCAAGCCGGCCATTGGATCTTCCGCCTCGGATCGCTCGGCCTCGCCTGCTGGCGCGCGCGCGTCGGGTGAACGCGTGTTTTTTGCCGGAGTTGATGCCGTCATTTCTTTGTTTTGTTCACGAACAGGAATTTTCTTCATGTTTTGCGGATCGCGATCAACGTTATGTCGTCGTTTTGAGGTGTCGCGCCGGTAAACTCGCGCACGTCCCCGATGATCCTCTTTACAATCGCCTGCGCGCCGTCGTTCGCGCTGGCGCGCACCGATTGCATCATGCGGTCGATGCCGAACTCGTCTCCCTCAGTATTTAGCGTTTCGGTCACACCGTCGGTGTAGAGAACGAGGCAATCATCGCGCTCGAGCGGAACGGCGAAGTCAACCGTAAGCCTATCAAACACGCTCCCACTGTCAATTCCCACGACCATTCCCGGCGACTTTATTGGGGTAACAGCTTGCGACCGACGCTGATACAGTAGCGGGGCATCGTGTCCGGCGCGCGCGAGTGTCACACGATTACGCTGATGTTCCAGAATGAGGTAGGCCATGCTAATGAACATGTCTTCCTTGATATCGGGGTAAAGCTGACGATTGACCTTTCGTAAGACATCGGCCGGAGACGGGTTCCGAGCCGCCTCAGCGCGCAAAACACTGCGACAAATCGCCATGATGAGCGATGCCGGTACACCCTTACCTGAAACGTCGGCGATCGCCACGCCCAGCCGATCGTCATCCACATGGATGTAATCGAAATAGTCGCCGCTTACCTGGCGGGCTGGCACATTGAGGCCGCTGATCTGAAATCCGTTAATGGCCGGCGCCTCCGACGGGAGCAGAATACGCTGAATGTCGCGTGCAATCTCAAGGTCGTGATCCAGTCGCTTCTTTTCATTGGCCATCGAATAAATGATAGCGTTGTAGAGCGCAAAGGCAGATTGCTCGGCAATCGATTTAAAAACGACGAAATCACCCTGCGAAAATGGCGCCCCCATCGGACCATTGGCGAGCGCCAACACACCCAGATCTTGACTTCCATATCGGAGGGCAGCCGCCATCACGGACCCACTGCCAAAAGCGCTGCCGCGCAATTTCGCCAACTCGGGCGCCTCCGAGAAGTCGTTCAAGTAAATAGCCTGCCCGGTTTGCCAGACGCGCCCGATCAGTCCTTTGCCCGGGGCAACCGTGTGCAACCGAAGAAAGCTCTCAAGAGCAGCGGGTGTCGCCGCTGCTTGTTGCAAAATATTTGGCGGAATATCGACCAGCGGCGGGCATCCGCTTGAGATAAAAGCCGGCGTGAGTTTGCCCCCCGTGCGATCAGTCACATACAGCGCGCCGCCGTGCGCGTCGAGAATGCGCGTGGCGCCTTCGACGATGAGCCGATGAAGTTCCTGTGGTCGAATTGTCTCTCGGAAGGCTTCGCCAAGACCGTGCAGGAAATCAAAAACGAGCGTCTCCTCGACTTGGATCTCCTCATGCGACCGTTCTAACCTGCGAATCCGCTGCGTCTGGAGATAGCTAGTAACAATCCACCCGGCAACAGACGCGACAAGCAGTCCGAGGAGAAGAGTCGGCCACATCGTGCAAGAGCCAGCTTACTTCGAAGGCGTCTCGCGATGAAGATCTTGTCTTAAGAAATCGAGAACGTCCTTAAATCGAAAGATATTTTCCGGCGCCGCCTCGCAAAGTGCCTCGTGGGCTTCCAGCATCGTTTCTGCCTGCTCCTGTTTTTGGGCCTCTGTCAACTTGCCTCCGGTCGCTTGCTCAAGCGCTCCGCATTCAGGCGCGCGCGCTCCGTTAGCATGAATATCAAATATCTGATCGAGGCCGAGTCCAGAGAGAAGCTCCTGGCTGCGATTCCCGCAGTGAACAATGTGAAGGTGACCGCGACCAAGTTCCTTCAACCGCAACGCCACGCTGGCCATCGTGCCCATGAACGTAGAATCCATCATGGCGCAATCTGCTAAATCCACGACAAACTCGCGATAGCCGCGGTCCAACATCTCGCGCGCGAACTCCTTCAGGTTGCCGCTGTTGAGAAAACTACCTTTCCCCTCGACTTTCACCCATACGGTCGGGCCTCTCACCCCTACTTGAATAGATGAATCCACAATTAGCTCCTTAAAGGATACCAGCCCGAAAGGCATGCTGTCAAACCTCTCAGGACGCAGACGTTCCAGGAATTGATTCGAAACGCCGGCCATGAAGGGCCGCATTAATGAAAGCATCGCCGTGCGACACCTCGGCACGAGCAAGAAAGCGGCCGGCCACGGACCGCGATATTATTCCCACATAAACGAGCGATTTTCCGCCACGATCCGGCCGTTCGAGATCAACAGGCAACGCCAGGCAACAACCTGGCCGTCGTCGAGGTAATCGTCTCCAATAACCTTGAATTCCGTTTTGCGAGTGCCATGCACGTTTCGGTATGTAACCTCCTGTGCTTGGACGTGCTCGTGTAATTTTTCCTGACGATACTCCAAACGTACTGTGACATCGGAGGGCCGTTTGGCCCGCCAAAAAAAATCGAAGTAATTGCCGAATCGCTGGCGTTGGTCGAGCGCCGTTACAGCGCCGTACATCCGGTATTGGCGCTCAAAGATAATCGGGGCGTCCTGAAGCGTTGCTGTCTTCTGCCCCGGCGAATTCGATTTTCCGCCAAGTGTGCTCGTGCTTTTCGACGCACGCTCACTTGCTTTTGGTCCTTTCTCACCTAAAAAGAAAAGCTTCGTTTTTCGGAACTCGAAGTCTTTGTCTAATGCGACCGGGAGAGGAGTCACTTTTTCGAGGATTCTTGGCTCTTGCCGGGCGCCCTCACTGGAAGCGCCCGAGGCCAGAAAGCTCAAAGCGAAAACTGCGACGGCAAACCTCATTTGGCTAATAAAGCCGGGTTTCGAATTGGGTGTCAACGGGCAAAGCATAAGTCGCATACGCCGTACAGCTGTTATGAAACTGCCGGTTTTGCTCATGCCAATCCGAAAGTAAATTTCTTTTCAATGACCGAAGTCCGTTATGAGCGAGGGGTCTATCTGCCGCAACAGGACTTGTGGCTGGATCCTTGGGACGCAAAGCGCTTCGCTTTCATTTCGCACGCGCACAGCGACCACATAGCGCCTCATGAGGAGATCGGCTGCCGGGTCATCGCACCGAACACGTTCTGCCATTTGGCGAAGAACGAAGCTTGCACGCCGTCGATCTGATGTTACTGCCCGCGGGGCATATTTTCGGTTCGGCGCAATGTTTCCTTTCTCTTGCTGATGAAACACTCCTGTACACAGGAGATTTCAAACTGCGTCCGGGAAAATCCGCCGAACAGGTGCAGTGGCGGCAGGCCGATACGCTCATCATGGAGACCACATTCGGTTTGCCGCGCTATCGATTTCCGCCGACCAAACAAGTCATTGACCAAATGGTCTCGTTTTGTCGCGAAGCAATTGACGCCGGTAACGTGGCCGTGCTTCTGGGCTACTCGTTAGGCAAAGCGCAAGAAATTCTATGTTCGCTCGACGGAGCGGGCCTGACTCCCATGCTCCACGGTTCGGTTTACCAGATGACGCGCATCTACGAGCAGTTCGGCCAATCGTTTTGCAAATACGTGCGTTACAATCCTAACGATGTTGCAGGAAAGGTCCTCATCTGCCCACCCAGCGCGAATCGTTCGCAAATGCTGGAAAGAATTCCGCGCAAACGTGTGGCAATGATCAGTGGCTGGGCGGTCGATCCAAATGCGGTGTACCGCTACCAAGTCGATGCAGCATTTCCTCTTTCGGATCACGCCGATTACGGCGAGTTGATCCGCTACGTCGAACTGGTACAGCCGCGGCGAGTGCTTACGCTCCACGGTTTCGCTGCTGCGTTCGCCCGCGATCTCCGCACGCGCGGCGTTGAAGCCTGGGCATTGAGCGACGAAAACCAAATGGAATTGCATTTACCGGCTGCGGGGAGCGCAGGGACCGTTCGCTCGGGTGCTAGTGTGTCGCGCACTGTCGAAGCAAAGAAAGAGTCGCTCCGGCAAGAGGCATGCGTTACGCAATCCGAATTTCTCGCGTTTGCGAACGTTGGTGAAGCCATCGCTGCGACACCGTCAAAGCTGGAGAAAATTCGGCTCCTTGCCGATTATCTGCGCGACCTGACGAGCGAGCGACTTCCGATCGCGGCTCTCTACTTTACCGGAAGAGCGTTTGCCCAAAGCGATTTGCGCACACTGCAGGTTGGCTGGGCCGTCATCGTTCGTGCGTTGCAAGCCGCAACTAATATTAGCGACGCGGAACTTGGTCGTATCGCCAGCGCCCACGGCGACGCCGGCAAAAGTGCACTCGAAGTTCTCGATGGGCGAACGGCGCCGCAGCCGTTCAGCATGCGTGAATCGCGCGAGTTGTTCGAAAATCTTCATCGTGCGCGCGGCCCGGGAGCCAAGGCGAAGCTGCTACGAAATCGATTCTCTACCTTGTCCGCCCACGAAGGTCAGTACGTCGTCAAAATTTTGACTGGCGACCTGCGCATCGGACTGCGCGAAGGTTTAGTCGAGGAAGCGATTGCGACGGCATTTGATGTTCCGCTCGAGCAGGTAAGAGAGGCGAACATGCTGTTGGGCGACATCGGTCAGACTGCAGCACTCGCGTCGCAGAAAGAACTGCACCGGGCGGAGCTGTCGATCTTTCGTCCGATCAAATGCATGCTTGCGACTCCTCAGCCGACAGCCGAAGCCGTGTGGGAACGTTTTGTTGGCGCGGCAGACGCTGATCGGGAGTCAACGCGGGCGACGGTTTATTTGGAGGACAAATTCGATGGTATCCGCGCGCAGCTTCATCGCACTGCACAGCGGGTTGAAATTTTCTCGCGCGATTTGCGGCGTATCACCGGGCAATTTCCGGAATTGGCTGATCAAGCCACGAACTTTCAGGAAGAGCTGATTATCGACGGTGAAATCATCGCCTTCCAGGAAGGCCGCAGGCTCACCTTCTTCGATCTGCAAAGGCGGCTCGGCCGCAAGAGCGACGGTGAAGATCTGTTCGCGCGCGCCGCGGCAGACGTGCCGGTCGCCTTTGTCGCCTTTGATCTTCTTTGGTTGAACGGGCAGTCGCTGCTCACGACTCCGTTGCGCGAGCGACGAAGACGTCTCAGTCGTGTGCGATTGCCGCCGCAATCTCAAGTTGCGAGCATAATCCCCGCCCATTCTGTCGCCGAAATCGAGCAAACGTTTCAACAGGCTCGGCGGCGCTTGAACGAAGGTCTGATGATTAAAGACCCGGAAAGCTTTTATCTGCCGGGCACGCGCGGAATGTTTTGGTTTAAACTCAAGAAAGAGCTGGCGACGCTGGATGTAGTGGTTGTCGCCGCTGAGCTTGGCCATGGCAAGCGCAACAATGTCCTGAGTGATTACACCTTTGCGGTGCGCGATGAAGCGACTGGCGACCTTTTGCCGATTGGCAAGGCTTACAGCGGATTGACCGACGCAGAGATTGCTGAGTTAACCGAGCACTTCAAGCAGAACACGATCGCCGATCATGGCCGCTATCGCAAAGTGAAACCGGACGTCGTGCTCGAGGTCGCCTTCAATTCAATCCAGCCCAGCACGCGTCACGCCAGTGGACTGGCACTGCGTTTTCCGAGAATCAAGGCAATCCGGCGCGACAAGAACGTCGGTTCCATCGACACGCTCCAATACGCTCGGGATCTCGTAAGACAACGCGGGAATTCGCCGATCGACGACGAGGCGTGTAATTAGCGCCTCGGATTTACTGCGGGGTAGGCGATGGAGTTGGCGAGGTAGCCTCCGCCTCAGGAGATGCTACCGCGCCAGGAGATGCTACCGCGCCAGGAAATGCTGCCGCGCCAGGGTTTACCCCGGGAGACATCCTCAATCTTTGTAGTTCTTCCAGTCTACGCTGTCTTTGACCGAGTCGCTCTTGTATCATCCTGTCTCTTTCGTCTTTTTCAGCTTTCATCCGCGAGGGGTCGGGCATCAGGGCCTGAACGTCGGGAGAAAGCTGTTGTAATCTCCTGTCTCTTTCAGCTTTCACCTGCGCGGGGTCAGCTTTCACCTGCGCGGGGTCAGCTTTCACCTGCGCGGGGTCGCGAACCTGGCCCCGCGACTGAAGGTCGGGGAGAATCGTGCGGGTGCTCGCTATGGCTTTTTCCTTTTCGGTCGATGCTTTCTCTCTTTCATCTAATGCCTTCTCGCGTGCCTCCAACTCCGCTTTCCGCTGAGCAAGTTGTTGTTCAGCGGCCGAATCTTGCTTTTTGCAGGAGCAAATCATCGCAAGCGAGATGAGCATCGAAAGGACAAAAATCTTTTTCATATCAAGAGTAAACTGTAACTAGTCTTCCGTAATTCGCAGAAAGAAACGGAGACCCAACGGCTAGTCAAACGAAACTTAACGCGCCTGCGGTGTTGGGGAAGTTGCCGGTCTCACCACAACCGTCTCCACCTGGCCGCGCCGAAAACGCTGGACATTGGCGAAGACAGCCAACAAGGCCAATGCTCCAATGATGAAGAGCATCACTACAACAGCGCTCTTCGAGACCCGAGCGGACCGATGCCTTTCGGCAGACGGGTGTGGCGAATTCACGCCTTAGTATCGATGCCGGTTTCAAGCGCGCAACGCAGCGATGCTCATTCCTGAAATTCTGAATCGGCCCCCTGGCTGGATGAGCGTCGACCCTATTCAGTTGGCGCTCGTCAGTCCAGGCGCAGCGCCGCAATTGCATCCATAACGCGCTCGCTTAATCCCTGGTAAAGATTTTTTCCCGGCAGACCAACATCGGCTGCGTTAAAAAAAATCGGTTCTCCGATTACGATGGCAATTGGTACAAAGTGCAAACCGCCACCGCCGCGCGGCAGGGCTTCGTGCCCGCCAAAGATTCGCATCGGCACGACCGGCGCGAGTGTTTTTGCAATCACCAAACCCAATCCCGGCTCGGCCGGCTGCAAGTTACCGTCGAGAGTACGCGAGCCTTCGGGGAAAACCAGCACCCCGTTGCCAGCTTTCAAAGCACGGATCAAGGCCTTAATTGCGCTGCGATCGACGCCTTCTTGATTAACTGGGATCACATTCAGCTTTGGTAAAAGCCAGCCTAGCAGCGGTGCGTCCAACAACGTTCGGCGAGCGAGAAAGTAAATCGCTCGATCGCACGTAGTGCCTGCGAGCAGCGGATCGAGATAACTCTGGTGGTTCATTGCGAGAATCGCAGGCCCGCTCTGAATCATGCGCTCCCGATGAACTACACGAAACCGAAAAAACAATCGGCCGGCAAAACGAGAAAAATGATAGCCAAGCCAGTAATAGAAATTCATTTGAAAGTGAGCCGATTTCCTGGCTTCGCGATCGTTTCAACTGAAATTCGAATCGCTAAAGCATTAGATCGTTTAAGCCTGAAGGCCCGCCTCTTTAAGCCGGGCGAGAATCTCGCAGACAACTTTTTCGACGGTTAAATGCGACGTGTCTATGAAATGTGCGTTTTCCGCTCTGACGAGGGGGGACATAGATCGTGAAGAATCGGCCTGATCACGCAGAGTGATCGCGTCGCGTTCCCCTTGTGCGGCACGACGCCGGAGACGCACCTCAGGTGAAGCATCAACATAAAATTTATAAGGCGTCTCGGGGAACACGACAGAGCCAATGTCCCGCCCTTCCACTACTACGTCGTGATCGCGGGCACATTCATGCAGTTTTTGTCCGACAATTTGGCGAACCAGCGGCAATCTGCTGACGTGGGCAACGCTTTCATTGACACGATCGTCACGCAAATGATCCGCGGGATCGACATTATCGCTCAGAATGCGCGACTCACCGTCCCGGAGACAGCACGTAATCGCTGCCGACTCGAGAATCTGCGCGACGCGTTTGGTATCGTCTATCGACGTGCCCTTGTTTAAGATATGCCAAGTAATTGCTCGGTAAATCGCGCCCGAGTTCACATAGATAAATCCGAGTCGTCGGGCGAGCTCTCGGGCGACGCTACTTTTTCCAGAGGCAGCCGGCCCATCAATCGCGACTACCCGATGAAAATTTCGCTGCGAAGAGTGCATAGAACCAACGGTTTCAGTTTAGTCGCGTATTGCGCGGCAATGCAACGCCGCCTCATGCCCGGGGATGCCGGAGCGCAGCCCCTACCACGTTAGCTTTCCTCTGGCGAAGTTGGAGTAAGTGAACCGATCACAGGGGTGCTGACCTGCATACGTTTCGGATTCGTGAACTCTTCAAGCACCGCTTCAAATCCTGGATAAGACTCACGAATACATTCCGCGTCCTGAACAATAGTTTCCCCATCAGCGAAGAGACCCGCTATGGCAAACGCCATCGCGATGCGATGATCGCCGAAGCTTGCCACGCGCGCACCATGCAGGGGCGCTGGCCCATGGATTTCGAGCCCATCACTCAGCTCGGCCACGTGGACGCCCATGGTGCGCAGATTGTGCGCGATTGCCGCGATTCGATCAGTTTCTTTTACGCGTAACTCCTCCGCATGCCGAACAATTGTTTTGCCGGTCGCCAAGGCGCCCGCAACAGACAAAATCGGTAGTTCGTCAATAAGCTGCGGCACCTCCTTACCCTGGATGACGGTTCCTTTAAGGGGGAAACCAGTGACCTCGACAATTCCGCGCGGTTCAAGCTGATCGACATCCTCAACCGCCTCGCGCACCTGTGCACCCATCCGGAGCAGAACAGCAAGTAACGCGGTTCGTGTGTCATTCAAGCCAACGTCACGGATGAGCAGATGCCCCCTCCGTTGCGCAGCAGCGGCAACCAGCCAAAAAGCTGCTGACGAGATGTCTCCGGGAATGGCGAAGTCACGCGACTCTGGAACCTGGTCGCCAAAAACAATGACACTGCCATGGTCTTCAGCTGCTGTCCGCACCAGGAAATAATTGAGAATTTTTTCCATATGGTTTCGCGTCGGTAACGTCTCTTCGACGGTAGTCTTGCCAGTGGCAAAAAGGCCTGCCAGGAGCAACGCACCTTTCACCTGTGCGCTGGCCACAGGTGGGCGATAATGAATTCCACGCAGCGAACCGCCGCGGATGCGCAGCGGCGGTGTTTCGTCCGGCCCTTCGGCAACAACGCTGGCGCCCATCTCACAAAGCGGCGCGATTACACGGTCCATCGGACGTCGCGACAGTCCCGCATCTCCAACCAGCCGAGTTTCAAATGTTTGTCCGGCCAGCAGACCGGCGAGCAACCGCATGGTCGTACCCGAATTGCCGCAGTTGATTTCCTCTTTAGGTGCAGTAAGGACCCGCTTTTTCCCGTGAACGATTAAGGTGGTCGGCTCAGGCTGCTCGATCTTTATACCCAAGGCCCGCATTGCGTTTACGGTGTGCATGCAATCTTCGCTTGGAAGAAATCCCCGCAGCGTGCATATCCCGTTCGACAAGGCGGCGACTATGACCGCGCGATGCGAAATGCTTTTATCGCCCGGTACGGCAATTTCGATGTCAATTCGAGGCGCCCGTTTTACCCGTAACTCCATAGAAAATAAAAGGAAGCGAAACTGGATGCTTAATGCTGGATGCTCGATCAAAAACCCCGAGATGCGCTAATCCGGCATCCGGTATATGCGGTCCAGCATCGGCGCAACCGGCTATGTCATCGGATGCACGGCTGTTACGGCACAAGAAAGATCTTGTCGGTGTAAGGATCCTTCACTTCAGTTCCCGGAGGGAATCCTTCCACATCGATGTATTTGCCCGGGGAATAAGGGCTCTCCACCAGGTGCGGTTTGCCAGGGACAGGAATTCCGTACGGATAGTCTCCCTTTGCAACTTTTGTCGGCGGCGCAGCCGTGGGAGGAGGTGAACTCGCCACTGTTTCAGCCGGTGGCGTACTCGTGGGTTGAACTGGTCCGTTCGGATTAAACGGCTGTTGCTGCGGCGGATATTCCGCGGTCTGGGGATACCTCGCCGCTCGATGACGGGCGGTTGGCGGCGGCGGCTCTTCAGAGCAGGAGGCGAGCAAAAAGCACGCAAGGAGCGCAAGCGAGAATGAAAATTTCATAAATGGAAAGACTGTTGGAATCGTATCCGCAGTACAGTTCCTTGCCAATCATTAAATCACTTTTTCTGCAGGCCGTTCGACAAAGACCGGGACAAATACAATGGCGAAGCGCGTTTCATCCGAATTGGAAGAAGAGATGTCAGATAATTCTCATGCAGAAATTTTGGTCGTGGACGATGACGCGATGAGTCGCAAGGTCCTTGCGCAATTGCTCACGGCTGCTGGTTACAAGTGTCGCGTGTCTGAGGACGGCTCCGAAGCTCTAGAGATCGCTCACACTACGCCGCCCTCAGTCTTGCTGCTCGATTTTGACATGCCGGGGCTAAACGGCGCTGAAGTGCTAAGACGCCTTCGCTCAGATCAGAATCCGGCAGTCGCGCAAATTCCCACCATTATGTTGACTGCCCACGGAAGTGAAGCAAGTGAGGTATCTTGCCTGCAGGCTGGCGCGGATGATTTTGTAACAAAGCCAGTGAATGCCGCGGTATTGCGGGCCAGAATTGAGACCCAGCTTCGCCTCCGCTCGATGCGGCGGCAATTGGAACGGCAGAATGATGAACTGGAGAAGTGGCGCCGCAATCTTGAGCGCGATCTGGCAGCTGCGCGTTTAACACAGCAATCGTTGATTCCGCAAAAACCGCTGGCGCTTTCGGGTTGGGAAATTGCGACGTGTTATCGCCCGGTCATCCAGGTGGGCGGCGACATCTATGGCTGGCTGCGAATGAAAGACAGCCGGATCTTGTTCTGGATCGCAGATGGCACTGGTCACGGGGCCGCTGCCGCGTTGCTTACTACTCTGGCAAAACTGCTCTTCCACCATGGCAACGACGAGCACGATACGCCTGTCACCGTGATGGAAGCCGTGAACCATGACTTTCGCAGCATTTTTGGCTCACGTTCTTTCATGACAGCAATGTGTGTGGCGCTCGATCCTGCAACCGGAAGCGCCAGTGTTGTGGGGGCAGGTCATCCTCCGCTTTTGGTGACGCACCAAAAGGGCACGACGGAATCGGTCGCCTCGATTGCGCCTCCGCTGGGCTTAATCGAACAACCGGAATTTACCGAAACGGCGATCAACCTTGAGCCAGGTGATGCTTTTCTTCTTTACACAGATGGGTTGTTTCGCTGGACAAAGGACGAACGGCGTCGTTTGAGTCCCCAGCAACTCGAGAAAATGCTGGATCACTCCGCGCCTACCGCCGAGGCGTTGCTCAAGCGAGTTTTAGCGCATTCAGCCGCGGATAACTCTGTGAACACCTTACCAGACGATATGACGGCTCTCGCCGTACGGCGGATGGCCGGAAAATAAAATTTTAAGTTTGCCCAAATTTAGTCTTGCTCTCTTGCAAGCGAAACGTTAGTCAGCCTCCATGCCGAAAACCAAAAAGAAAACTTCCAAGCGCAAACCGAATCCCGCCTTCATGAGACCGGTCCAACCTGATGACAAGCTCTCTGCCGTCGTTGGGTCGCAGCCGCTACCACGCTCCGAGCTTACAAAGAAGCTCTGGAACTACATCAAGAGGCATGGACTCCAGGACAAGAAGAAGAGAACAATGATTAACGCCGACGATTCACTAAGGCCGGTATTTAATGGGAAGAGCCAGGTGAGCATGTTCGAGATGACAAAGCTCGTCTCGAAACATCTGCGTTAGATCTTCGGTATCCGTTTGATGGCCCGGCGTTGCTACGCCGGGCTATTTACGGGCTTGGTAAAAGGAATGATTACCGGATAGGCGGTGCGATGTACCGCTCTTGCGCCGGGTTGTAATCACATCGAATGTGGTGCCGTGAAAATCTGGCGTCTGATTCTTTTCGTAATTGCAGCCTCTGTTTTTCTCTCTGGGCAATTCGCCCGCGCCGAATCTGGTTGGCTAAATGATTACAAGAAAGCGCAGCAACAGGCTAAGTCGACTAATAAGGTCCTTCTGCTCAATTTCACCGGTTCGGACTGGTGTGGCTGGTGTATTAAGTTCGACAGAGAGGTTCTGTCGAAACCGCAGTTTAAGGATTATGCCCGCGACAATCTAGTGCTCGTAGAGCTCGATTTTCCCCGTGCCAAAGCCCAGAGTGCCGAGGTGAGAAAGCAGAACCGGGAACTGGCGCAGCAGTACGAGGTTGTCGGGTTTCCCACGATCATCGTAACCAACAGCGACGGACAAAAGCTCTGGGAATTCGACGGCTACTTCCCTGGCGGGCCGGAGGCATTCGTCGAGCAATTGCAAAAATTGCGGAAAGGTTAAGTGCGCATTGCCCCGGAATCTTTCGGGTCGACTTGTGCGGGGAGGGAAAAAAATCGCGTGATTATCTGTCTGCCGTCCTGATTGGCTGCGTGTTGCACGTGACTGACGGCCTCTGCTGGACACGCTCATTCCGTGTGCCACTTTCGTGCTCATGTCTGTTTACCTGTACTTCACGACATTAATCGCCGCGCTCGGCCTCGGAGCCGAATCCATAGCGGCAACGCGGGATGCAGCGCGAGAAAATCCAGCCGCGCCAGAGGAATCGAGCATCACGTTCAATTCGGTGCACGTCGATGGACCTTATATCGCCATGACTTTTGATGATGGCCCAAGTGCAACGCTTACCCCAAAATTACTTGATCTACTGGCCGCCCATCATATCAAGGCCACATTTTTCGTGATCGGCGAAAACGTCGCGGAACACCCTGAGATTGTTGCGCGAGCTGCCCGGGAAGGTCACGAAATTGGGAATCACAGTTGGTCGCATCCCAACTTCGGTAAAATGTCGGACCAGGCTGTTCGCAGCCAATTGCAGCGAACTGATGACGCAATCAAAAACGCCACCGGTACGCGTCCCACATTAATGCGGCCACCCTACGGATCGATTACCCCACGCGAAAAACACTGGATTCACGATGAATTCGGGTACCGGGTCATACTTTGGGACGTTGATCCGTATGACTGGAAACGACCCGGGCCAGCCGTGGTTCGTAATCGTATTCTTAAGGAAACTCAACCCGGTTCCATTGTGTTATCCCACGACATTCACCCAGGAACAATCGAAGCGATGCCCTCCACTCTTGACGCACTTGAGGCCAAGGGCTTCAAATTTGTCACCGTATCGGAACTGATTCGGATGGCGACGCCGAAAGCTTCTCATCCAAGCCCGCAGCCCGGCGGAAACGCACCGACGCAAAGTGCTCCATCGCCCTCACTCGCTCCGTCTCCGGTATCTTCTCCAAGCGGTTAGACGAACGCCCGAGCGCAGAATTTCCAAATTCCAAGCTTCAAATCCCAAAGAATTTCCAACTTCCGATGATCAGAAGGAGGATGCTGGGTGCGGTGGATTTGAAAGTTGATGTTTGAAGTTTGCTTGGGATTTGGAAGTTGGAAATTTCAGGACCTACTTCTTCGCGCCGCTTACGTTTCGATCAGCCACCCGCTGCTCGGTCTTACTGCGCGCAATGACGAAGTGATTATTGTCGCCGTAGCTCCGCCACGGTCCAGGAGGCACGTCACGGACTTCGGCAAATTGCCAATCGGTCACGTCGGTCGGCGCAAGTCCCAGGTAATCGCGCACGGCCGGGGAAACATCCAGCCCGGCGCCGTGATTGAGATTCGGTTTGGGGCGCTCATTTCCGAAGACGTACTGAAAATGGTCAGTGCGAAATGGGCCGCAGTCCTCCCATTGAGCATAACAAGTGCGATTGCCTTTACGAATAGCGAGCCAACGGTGCCAGCATACCGATTGTCCCTGCCCTGTATAGGCTTGTTTGAACCACGGAATCACGAGCGGCGCTTCCGGCTTAAACTGGCCATGCGTGACATCGTTATACGGCAACGCGCAGTAGAACGGATTCTGTTTCGGAATAAACGCCACAGGAATGTAATTGCGCCGCGCGCTCGCCTCGGGGTTATCGTATCCCCCGTAATTCGTCGTCCAATTAAGGTCCCAGGAACTTCTATAGTTGGGGACCGGATTATTGCCTCCGGCTTGTTCTCCAACCCAAAACACTGTGGTGACAATGTTCGTTTTCCACGGGTAACGCTGAATCGCGGGACGGGAACTCGTAGGGATAAAAACCTGCGGCTCCACTTTGAGTAACGCCTGCTCCCGCAGTTTCATTGCGTACCTGGCAAAGTCTGCTGCTGTCGCATAGGGGGAAGTGGATTGTTCGTCCCCGAAAGCTTTCGGGGCGCAAGCAATCGCCAGACTAAAACAGACCGCGAGAAGTCTCCTCATCTCCAAACGCCGCCACCTTCTATCCGATTCCCCGCTCTTAGGCAAGGTGAATTTTCCCAAGGACGCGCCGTGCTACCCGAAAGCGGTCGAGGGACATTCCAGCGCGGATGCCCCACCGTGCACCTAACTCACCCGCGACTGAGCAGCGTATCGTGCTTGAATTGTCGATCGGCCGTCTGTGGATAATCGAGCGTGAAATGAAGGCCGCGGCTTTCTTTGCGACATAGGGCGGAATCGACAATCAAAGCTGCTACGGCTGCGAGGTTGCGCAGCTCCAGCAGGTCAACTGATACTTTGAAGTTCCAATAGAACTCGCGAATCTCGCGCTGAAGGTTTCGTAGCCGTGCGCTCGCGCGCTGTAGGCGCTTGTCCGTGCGTACGATTCCCACGTAATCCCACATGAGGCGTCTGATCTCGTCCCAGTTGTGATAAATCACGACTAATTCATCGACATCCTGCACATTCCCCGATTTCCATTCTGGCAATGGGACCTTTTGTTTCGAAGTCGATCGCGTCCGAATGGCTGTGGTCGCTGCGCGATGCGCCACGACCAAACCTTCTAACAGCGAGTTGCTGGCAAGCCTATTTGCTCCGTGCAATCCAGTGCACGCGACCTCGCCAATTGCATAAAGCCCGGCCAAACTCGTCGCGCCATTAATATCGGTTTTAATTCCACCGCATTGATAATGCGCAGCGGGTACTACTGGAATCGCCTGCTTCGATATGTCGATCCCGAACCGCAGACATGTTTGATAAATGTGCGGGAAACGTTCCCGAATAAATTCCGGGGATCTGTGCGTGATATCCAAAAAAACACATTTCGCGCCTGAGCGTTTGATCTCGGCGTCGATTGCGCGCGCCACGATGTCACGTGGCGCAAGTGAGCCACGCGAATCGTAGCGCTTCATAAAATCTTCGCCACGATTGTTGCGCAAAATGCCGCCTTCACCACGCACTGCTTCCGAAATTAGAAACGATTTCGCCTCGGGATGAAACAGACAGGTGGGATGAAACTGAATGAACTCCATGTTCGCGATCTCGACGCCTGCACGCCACGCCATCGCCACGCCGTCTCCGGTCGCGATGTCGGGATTCGTCGTATACAAATAAACTTTGCCGCAACCGCCGGTCGCGAGCACGATTCGATCCGACCGAATCGTTTCTACTTCTCCGGTTTTCTCATCCAGAATATAGACCCCAAGGCAGCGGTCTTCTGTTGCGAAACCGAGCTTGGCTGTGGTGATCAAGTCCACTGCCATGTGATTTTCCAGTAGTTGGACGTGTGATTGTCGGCCCAGCTCGCGCAGCAAAGTCTCCTCGATCTCCCTCCCGGTTTCATCTCGCACATGCAAGACCCGACGCTTTGAGTGACCGCCCTCTTTGCCCAGATCAAGCTCGCGATGCCCGGCGATCTCGCGCTCATCGAACTGAAGGCCGAGCTCCGCCAGCTCCCGAATGCGCTCCGGACCTTCGGTCACAATCGTGCGCACGACCGCTTCGTCACAAAGGCCGGCACCCGCCTCAAGCGTATCGCACACATGCAGCTCAAACGAATCTTCGTCGCTGGTCACGCAGGCGATTCCGCCCTGCGCCCAGGCAGTGTTTGTATCAGAGCCTTTGCGTTTCGTGATGACACCTACCGACCCGTGCTTTGCCGCTTTCAATGCAAAGCTGAGACCAGCGATGCCGCTGCCAATTACCACGAAATCGTGTTCCTTCATCCCAACCGGATATTGTCGATCAAACGAGTTTTGCCGAAGAACACCGCCAACACGAGCACCGAGTTCGGTCCACTCCTTTCGACCGGCTGTAAAGTTTCCACATCGACCAACTCAACGTAATCGATCCGCGCCAACGGCGCTTCGTTGATCACCTTGCGCGCCACAGCGATTACATCTCCGGCGGATTTTTCCCTGGCATTCGCCGCAGCACCAAGAGCTTGGTGTAAAACCGTTGCCTGTTTTCGTTCTTCCAAATTCAAATACTGATTTCGCGAACTGTATGCCAGCCCGTCTTGTTCACGCACCGTAGGCACGGCAATAATGTCGATCTTGAAATTGAGATCGCGGACCATGCGGCGAACGATCGCCAGTTGCTGAAAATCCTTCTCGCCAAACACCGCCGCGTCAGGCGCAAGAATATTGAACAACTTCGCGACCACTGTGCAAACCCCGCGGAAATGTCCGGGGCGCGATTTTCCCTCCAGCGTCTCCGAAAGAGATGATTCTTCCACGAACACCGACCGATCGTCGGCAAACATTTCCACGGAACTGGGACGGAACAGGAAATCGACGCCGGTATTTCGACAAAATTCCTCATCAGCTGCTTCGGGGCGTGGATATCGCTCGTAATCGCTTCCCGGTTCAAACTGCAGCGGATTCACAAAGATGCTCACCGCCACTTCGCCGGGCTGGCCGGCACGTTCACGAGCCACGCGAATCAACTCAGCATGCGCCTTGTGCAGCGCTCCCATGGTGGGCACCAGCACCCGCCGCTTTGAGCGCTCCAGTGATTGCGCTTCAGCAACTGTTGTAATAATTCGCATTGCTGAAACAGAGTTGATCATGGAAGGAATTTCCAGAGATTCTTCGTCTTCGCTCGGAATGACAAAACCGGTGCAGCGTCACGCTGCTTCAAGCCAAATGGCCTGTCGCGCGAACCGAAATTTCTTGTGACCAAAGTGGTCCCAGCCGGCGCGCAGCGCGAGCTCGCGCAGTTCGACAAATGAAAATGCGCGCTCCGCAGAGAGTCGGGCGTCATAGCGCGTCATCTGTTCACGAAAAATCATCTCGGTTAAAAGATGAACGCCAGCCCGGAGGAGGAACCCCCGCCGTAAGTCCGACACCAGAACAGATCTCTGGGACAACTCGCGACATCGTCGCAACACACTTACGGCGTCTTCATCACTGAAATGATGAAGGGCTAGCGTGCAAAGCACGACGTCATAGGTTTCAACAGAATCCCATTCAAGAATATCGGCTTCGCGGTAGCAAATTTCCGGGTAGCGGGTGCTCAATTTCCGGGCGATTTCTAGTGTCGCTGGCTGTCGATCTAAAGCGTCGATCTCCACGTGCGCGCCAATTTGCCGAGCGCAATCGGCAATTAATCGCGGGATATCACCGGAGCCAGTGGCAAGATCGACAATGCGGGTGCGAGCGTCCGGCTTGATCCAGCGGCGGATAAAGCTCAAAACAAGACGATAGCTGCCGAACCAGCGATTGAGTTGTCGGAGATATTGCAAATCGCGTTCTAACTCAGCCGAAACCGGCTGCGGCCGATCCATCATTTCCAACACGGCCGGATCGAAGCTTCGCTTCATTAGATTATGCTGACGGTTCACCGAAACCGCCTGCGGGCGATTGAGGTCAATCGCCCCTACCTAAAAATTCCCGCCATGAATCGGGCAACTCCGCACTCTCGACTTCACTTGCGATGCGTCCCTCGAATTCGGGATGGAAAATCGTGCTTGTTCCGTAAACCATGGTGACGTCTTCTGTGCCTTCAGCGCGAATAGCGTGCGCGACGCCGGGTGGAATGACCACTCCTACATTGTTGCTGCTGCGATGATTGTCGCCATCGATGAAGAAACGCATGATGCGCTTGGAAAAACCAGCGCGGACATCGCACAAAATCATCTCCACGGCTCCCTGGAGAAAAAACATGACGTCCCACTGCTCGTCATCGTAACGACGGAGCGAATAATTTTGCGGCCAGCGTATAAACAAACGTCGTAGCCATTTCTCGGCGGTCGTATCGGGCGGAATGCTCGGTGGATGCACATGAAATCCCTTGGCGCTCTGTGCAAACATCCGCGCGGCCGACCATTGCTTCGGCCAAAATCCGATTTTCGCCAGGACTCCCTCATCGCGCCGGCCAAATTCACCGAAAACGCCGCGATGACGCTGCGGATGAATTTTTCGTGGAAAAATTTCCACGCCGGGGATCCAGGCGCGCTTTATCTCTGGCCTCGACCGGTCTGCCATTGCCAGTTCGCCGGCAGGAATACCTGAATGCGCGACTCGTTGCGGCAAGGAGCCCAATTTATAATCCCGCGGAGTCAATGCATTTCGTGCCGCCTCGCTCACACCCAGCCACAAATTTGTTTCGCTCCTATTCATGTTGGTCTTTCCAAAAGCGTTTACTTGCCTAGCGAGAAATCGGCGCTTTCGCGAGAAAGATTTGAATTGTAATAAGGATCGCCCTGCAGCAGGCCAGTCCAACGCTTCTCCATGATAGCCTGCCCGGTCGTGTCGATTTTGCCAGGCTGTATGTCGTGCCAATAAAGTTGTACAAAAGGAGTGTAAACAATCAGATAACCTGCACGCCTCATTTTCAGACAAAGATCGACATCGGCGAGCGTGCCTGACAGGTTTTCGTCGAATCCCTCCGCCTGCTGAAAAATTTCGCGCCGCGTGAGCATGCAGGCGCTCGACACCGCGCTGGAGTTGCGAGTCAGCTGCAACTGGCGGTTTCCCCCGGTGTGTTCCGCCGGGGAACCGCGAAAGGCCGGCTGCGCAACGTTATTGATGCCGACGACAATTCCAGCGTGCTCAACCGCGCCGCTCGAGTTTAGCAGCCGTGCGCCTACCGCGCCAACCTCCGGCCGCTGGATATGCTCGGCCATGATCGTGAGCCAGCCCGGTTCGACCACTTCCATATTGTCGTCAAGAAAAAGAAGCCATGGGCTGTTGGTCTGCTCGACCGCGTAATTTTTCGCCGTAGAGTCATGGGCTGCGCCCGACAAATGCAGCAAACGATGCGCGAAACGCGCGGCAGGTTCGGGGAATTTGTCGTCAGTCTGGACGATTACGATCTCGTAGTTCGGGTAGCTTGTCTGCGCCCTCAGCGCTTCGATGCACCGCTCGAGCGATTCCGAGCCATGGCTACTCCGAATGATGACAGAAATGTTTCTCGGTTCCAACAGCTCGCGTCTGACGCAGAATGTGTGAGTGCGCCAGTCTACCGCAACGTGAGCCGGCTCACCGCGACGATTTAGGTGATCTTCAATTGCAAGCCGGGAGGCTTCGAGCTGTCCCGGTTTTTGCCGAACGCTGATCGCGCTGGAACTTTCGCTGCGCCGCCAATGATATAGCACACGCGGAATATGATGAATTCGATTGGTCCGTTCGATCACGCGAAAGAAAAGATCATAATCCTGTGCGCCGTCGAATTGTGAGCGGAACCCACCAGTTTTCTGCAGAATCGCCCGCCGTACTGCGGTTAAATGACCCAGATAATTACAGGAGAGAAACAAATCGGGCGACCAATCTGGCTTAAACACAGGCGCCTCAAAACCGTCATCGGCGACCTTGTCTTCGTCGGAATAAGTCAGATCGGCACCGGGATGCGTCTGCAGAAGGTTTACGATGTGGAAAAGCGCATCCGGCTCGAGAACGTCATCATGATCAAGAAAAGTGATCCAGTCCCCGCGGGCGAGCGCGAGTCCATGATTGGACGCCGCTGAAATGCCTTCGTGCTTTCCGAGGCTTGCCAGTACGATGCGCCGGTCGCGTGCAGCCAGTCGAGGTAGCATGCGGAGCAAATCGGCGTCGGTCGATCCATCATCGACGACCACGAGTTCCCAGTTCTCGTACGCTTGCGCAAGCACGGATTCAACCGCTTCCTCGAGCCGCTGCACGGGGGTATCAAAAACTGGCGTGATAATACTAATGAGCGGTCGTGAGGCGAACGTGCGCGCTTCATCCCGCATTCGCTTCAGGTCCTGCGCACTGGCGCGATGTTGCTCGAACCACTTCTGGTACTCACTTGGCGTAGTAGATTTCCTGGGCTTTCGCTTCTGCCGATGGAATTTTTTCCAGACTGTTTTTGCCACTTTCGCCGGAAGACGATACGGCGAGAGCAATACCTGCCCTACCCTGCGCTCGGGGGACTTGCGTAGCGTTTGTCTCTGCTCGTTTAGCAACCTGAGTTCGCGCCGGTATTCTTTAAGTTTGAGCAGTTTTTCCTCCAGTGAAGCGATATGGCGCTGTGCTCCTTCCAATTCTGAGCCGCGGATTTCAAGTGTTCGCCGCAAAGCGCCTAGCTGGCGATTGAGTCTCGCAAATGCCATCTCCATAGTGGACACGCTCCCGCTAGCTGCTTCCCTCAGCAGGTGCCGAAGGCATAGGGCTCCCGGATCCAGTTCAATCAGGTCGCATTCGTAATCGGGCACAAATCCAACGCGGCCAAAACAGTCAACAAGTTGCGGACGCCGCGTGACTACGTCAGCGCCGGGGCCTGGCATCAGCACAATTGCGTCTGCGCAGCCCGAGAGCGCTTCCGCCACGCGGCCGTCGTCGTTCTGTGCCGAAGGATAAAACCAAACCGCGGTCTCAAAGCGGGCTGCACCTGCGCCCTGACTCAGCTTTGAAACCAGCTCGTTATGAGACCACATCACAGCTTCTCTTTTCCCTTCAGCAAATTGGGATTCGAGTTTGTGGGGGGCGGCTCCGATGATGAGAAATCGGCCATGCTCGAACTTCCGCGAGAGAATGCGCGCGAAATCGGAATCACAAAAATGGGAGAAGGCTGGCAACACCGCTCACATTATATTGGTTGAAGCAACCCGCAGGCAAATTTACCCTGCCGGCGCTACCGCTGCGATATTGCCAGTTCCGCAATGCTCGACTTTGTCGTTTACCTTCTTTATCGCGCGGGGTCGGCCGTTGCCGCCGTGCTGCCATTGCGGTTTCTGTTTGTTGTCGGCCAAGTCCTTGGCTTTTGTGCCTGGCTCCTTTCCGGGAAATATCGGCGCCTGGCACAACGCAATGTTGCAATTGCGCTTGCGGATGAAAATTCGCCGCGCGAATTGTGCCGCCTTGTGCGCCGGCATTTTCAGCGCCTTGGCGCTAATCTGCTTTGCAGCGCAAAACTGATGCGAATGTCGCCGGACAAAATCCTTGAGCGGGTTAAAATCGAAAACATCGAATCCATGGCCAGCCGGTTTCGCGCAGGCGTTCCGGTCGTGCTCGTTTTGAGTCATCTGGGAACGTGGGAATTATTCGCGCAATTGATGCCGAAGTTTGTCGGGTTCGTGCGAAACGCGAGCGTTTATCAGAAACTTGGCAACCGTTTCATTGACGAGCATGTGCGCCGGACGCGGAGCCAAACTGGGTTGGAATTGTTCGATCGTCAGGCCGGATTTGAGCCGGTGATCGAATTGCTGCGCTCGGGAGGCGGCGTGGGTGTTTTGTCCGACCAACATGCGGGTGACCATGGGCTTTGGACGCCGTTTTTCGGAAGACTGGCGTCCACTTCGCCTCTGCCTGGTTTGCTTGCGAAGCGCACCCGAGCGGCGCTTATCGCCGCTGGGGTTTACACAACGGGCCCTGCGCGCTGGCGCATGGTATTCACCGAGCGCTTTGATCCGCCCGAGGCGGACGCTTCGGTTGCAGGCCTGACTTCGATGATCAATGAGGTCATCGAACAACAGATTCGCGTGGCACCGGAAGATTGGTTTTGGGTGCACAATCGTTGGAAAACGCCCCAGCCGAATTTCCTTCTTGCGCGATATAAACGCGGCGTCTATCTGCCGCCGGGAACCTCAGCTCATGCCCTAAAACCGTTTCGAATTCTCATTCGTTCGAGCAACTGGTTGGGCGACGCCGTGATGAGCGTGCCCACGGTCCGCGCGATCAAGAATGGGCGTCCCGACGCTCAAGTCACGATCGCCGCGCCGGACAAGATTGCGCCGATGTGGAAGCTCGTTCCTGAAGTGGACGCGATCATTTCTTTGCCCAACGGTTCGCTACTTCCGGCTGTCTCGTTGCTTAAGCGGCAACTGGCATTCGACGTTGCTATTCTCTTTCCAAATTCGTTGCGCGTTGCGCTTGAATCGTGGCTCAGCGGAATTCCGCGCAGGGTTGGTTATCATGGGCACTGGAGGAGATGGCTGCTGAACCAAACCGTGCGCGAGCCGCGAAAACCCGGCCCGCCCGAACACCATTCGCGGCGGTTTCTCCGGATTGCGCACGAATGCGGCGCTGACACATCCAACTCCGAAAGCCTTCGCAAGGAGGACATCGAATTTGCGGTGGCACATCAAGCGATGAAAATCGGCCTTTGTGCGGGCGCAGATTACGGCCCGGCAAAACGATGGCTCCCGGAGCGATTCGCCGAGGTGGCCGCAAGGATCAGCGCGCGATCACCGGCGCAATGGATTTTGTTCGGAACGAAGAACGATGCGGCAATAGGCGATCAGATCGCGGCTGCGATCGGCGACCATTGCGTGAATCGGATCGGGCATACCACGCTCGATCAACTTATCGACGAACTGCGTGAATGCCGTTTAGTGCTTACCAACGATACCGGCACCATGCATCTCGCCGCTTTATTGGGCGTGCCCGTGGTCGCCATTTTTGGCTCAACTGAGCCGCGTCTGACCGGCCCGCTTGGAGACCGTCACATTATCCTGCGACACCATGTCGAATGCAGTCCCTGTTTTCTCCGCGAATGCCCAATTGATTTCCGCTGCATGAAGGCGGTCAGCGCCCAGGAAGCGGCGGACGCAGTGCTTTCGATTCTGGCCGAGAACCTTAAGATTTGACGCTTCGAAGCATACCATGGCTGACCAGCGAATCCGCACAGACGTGCAAGTGATGTTTTTCGACACCGACTGCGGAGGCGTCGTATCTAACATCGCTTATCTGCGTTTCATTGAGATCGCGCGCACGCATCTCGCCGAGAAACTCGGTCTCGCCCTCTCAGAAATGGCCGAAAAACAAACATATCCCGTCGTCGTGCGCACGGAGATTGATTATCGCCACGCAGCGAAACTCGGAGATCGGCTAGTGATTGAGGGCTGGCTCGATCAGGTTGAACGCGCGCGGTTCTGGTGCGCGTTCCGCATCACACGACCGAAGGACAACACCTTGATTGCGCAATGCCGTCAGATGCTCGCCCTGATCGAAATGTCATCAGGGAAACTGCTGCGTTTGCCCGATCACTGGCAAGAATATCGGAACGCCGATTCCGTGCAGTATCCCAAAGGGGAATGTGAAACCAGGACTATTTCTGGCGAAGAACGCATTGAATGACCGCAGCCACCCGAAGTTTGAGCCTTGAAGAGACGCTGCTCGAGCCGCCGACGCTGCCTCCGCCGCCGACGCGCCACGCGTTGTTCGCGATTTTAATTGCGTTAGCGGCGCTGTTGCACGTGGGCACGATCGGCAGCGGCGATCTATACAGCCAGACTGAAGGCCAATATGCAGGAGCCGCCCGCGAGATGGTCGAAACGCATCAATGGCTCTTGCCAACCAATGACGGCATCCCGCGTCTGCAGAAGCCACCGCTGCTCTACTGGCTCATTATTGTCTCGTTCAAGCTCTTTGGCATAAACACGGCAGCAGCTCGGCTGCCGGTCGCGCTCGCGGTGGTCGCCTCGGTTGCCCTGATTTTTCTGATTGGGGAAAAGCTCACGGATTACTGGCGCGGTTTCATTGCCGGTCTGATTTATCTTAGCTTCTGCGGCACATTTCTGCTCGCGCGCATCGTCATGCCCGAACCGCTCGTCAGCGCGTTCATCGCGGGCGCGATTTTCTGCGCAGTGTGCGGTTATCAGCGCCGGCGGCATCGGCGTGCTTGGTTCGCCGGGTTTTGGATTTTCTCGGCCTTCGCGTGCTTGACCAAAGGTTTGCTCGGCGTCGTTTATCCGGCGGCGATTCTTGTTTTGCTGTCACTGTTCTATCGCGAAGCACGACTTCGCTTTCGCGCGCTTTTGAGGTGGGAATATGTGACAATCTTTCTTTTGATTGTTGCTCCCTGGCATCTGTGGGCACAATGGCATTTCCCGGGTTATTTTCGGTATTTGGTCAGCTCGGAATGGTGGGGTCATTTGCGCGGGCTCTCCGACGAGACGCATGATTACAAGGGCATGCCTGCGTACCAGTTTCTGCTCATGCATTTGGCTTGGTGGTTTCCGTGGTCCATCGCATTGCTGCCCGGCGTAATTTTCGCCTGGCGCCGCGTGCTGCGGCCGCATGACATTAATTTCGCCGATGCGTTACTGCTCTGCTGGACGGCCGTCGTTTTTGTGCCGCTGCTCTTTCTGGGCCAAAGGCAGGATTATTATTCGATGACCATGTGGAGCGCGGTTGCGCTCTGGGTGGCGGTCGCATGGGATCGAATGCCGCAGAAGTTGCGCGCCGCAGGTGCAATTGCAGTCGCTCTCGCCGGAATCATCTGTGCCGCAGCGGCATTCTTCCTTAACGGGGCCGCGCGGGCTTTGAACGGAAACTGGGGGACGATGGACGCACGCTGGACGGCATGGCGAGCATTACACGAGATGCCGATGTCAGCCTGGCTCGTACTTCGGCCGGTGCTCGCGACTACCGGCATTTCTCTCGTGGTTCTCTTATTGGTGGCGCTCTATTTTATTTTGAAACGGCGTGAGAAACTCGCTGCCATTGCGTTGGCCGCAGCGATGGTTCCAGGCGGGCTCAGCATGATGGAAGGCGTAGCGCGAACCGCGCCTTATTTCTCACTCGCCGAAGTCGCGCGATTTCTCAATCCGCGGTTCGATTCAGGCGGCGACGCGATTTTTGAAGGGCCCTTCGACGACAGTAGTAGCCTTGTTTTTTATCTGAATCGGAAGTTCCTTCTTGTTAATCAAAACCTCCAGAAAGCGGCCCCGATCGGAAGACCGCCGACCGATATTTTCGTGAACGAGGAGGCGGTGTTGGAGAAATGGGCTGGACCCGATGCGGTTTATCTCATTGTGGAGCAAAGCCGGGCGGATTACTGGAAACAGCTATTAATCAGCCGCTTTCACGTTTATCACCAGGTTACCATGTCGGGGACGTACGTTGTGCTTGGGAATCAGTTGTGAGCAACGGTTGATTGCTTAAAATGGATCCGTCTGTTTGAAAAATTCCGGCGGTCGGCCTAATTTGGCGACCTGCTTTCCATTGTAACTTTGTAACTCTTTTAACTTTTCAACGAAATCTATGTCGCAACATCGCAGTCTAAAAGGGGCGAGCACCATTGCCGCCAGGCGGAATGTGCTAAAACGCTTCGAGCGCGTCGAGCTTCTCAAGAAGCGCGGTCAATGGAAAAAAGACAGTAAAGTCATTGGCCTGCCGAAAACGAAGCCGGATGTGTGACGCGCTCCGCGCGAAAGTGAACCGTTAAAAGAGTTACAAACGTTACAAAGGTAAAACGGGCGGTGCGTTGTAACGATGTAACACTATTAACCTTTGTAACTCCGCTTTGCGTCTCAATCGCTTCCTTGCTTCCGCTGGGATCGGTTCGCGTCGCCATTGCGACGAATTGATTGCAGCGGGTCGCGTCACCATCAACGGTAAAGTCTGCACAGACTTCAGCGCGCAGCCGGCCACGCGCGATCACGTCAAAGTCGATGGCAAACTTGTCCACATCGCTCCGGCACTCACTATCATGTTGCACAAACCCGCCGGATTCGTCTCGACGCGAAAAGATCAGCACGCTCGCAATACTGTCTTTGATCTGCTTCCAAAGAAGTTTTCGCGTCTCTTCAATATTGGACGCCTGGATGCGCAAACTGAAGGTCTGCTTCTTCTCACAAATGATGGCGACCTGGCGCAGCGGCTTACGCACCCACGTTACAAAATCGAGAAGGAATATGAGGTGACGGTGGATCGGCCGTGGGATCCAGCGCTCGCGCCGAAACTGCTGCGCGGAGTTTTTCTCGATGGCCAGCGGGCGAAAATTGCGCGACTTCATTCCATATCGCCGACGCGTTTGCGCGTTGTGTTGCGACAGGGAATAAATCGCCAGATTCGCCGGATGTTTGAAGCCGTTGGATACCGCATCAAACATCTTCTCCGTGTTCGAATCGGAAATCTTCGGCTCAGCGATTTGCCGCGCGGGCATTGGCGTGCATTGACAAAACGCGAGTTGCAATCTCTGGAGGGGCGGAATCCCGCGAGACGGTTCACCGTCGCAGGAGCTCCGGCCTCCGTCGTCAAATGAAACTCGACGGCTGTAACGCGCTAATCACGGGGGCGTCCGCTGGCATCGGCACCGAATTTGCGCGGCAACTCGCTGGACGCGCGCGCTCGCTGATCTTAGTCGCGCGACGCGAGGAAAGGTTAGTTGAGCTGCGTGATGAACTGCAACAGCAGTATCCAAAGATTAATGTTCGCATTCAGAAAGTTGACCTCGCTGATCCTGGCCAACTCAGGGAGTTGATCGCGTGGCTCGACCGCGAAGAAGTTGATGTCGATCTTCTAGTTAATAATGCCGGCCTCGGCGATCTCGGTGCCTTCGCGATGAGCGATCCCATTCGTAACGAGCAAATGACGCTTCTAAATGTTGTGGCGCTAACTTTGCTCACTCGCCATCTGCTTCCGCGGATGATCGTGGAGCGACGTGGCGGGATTCTAAATGTTAGTTCGTCGGCTGGGTTTCTTCCGATTCCCGGTGACGCTGTTTACGCTGCCACCAAAGCCTATGTGACAAGTTTCTCGGAAGCCCTTCGAGCCGAACTCCGAGGAACCGGCGTCAGCGTATGCGCTCTGTGTCCCGGTCCTGTGCGCACGGAATTCCAGGAAGTGGCGAGTCGCCCTGGCCGCAGGGTGAAACCCGGCCCCGGCCCTGAATTTCTTCAGGTGGCGGTGGAACAAGTCGTCCGTGACGCGCTTACTGGGTTGGAAGCAGACCGGCCAGTCGTGATTCCTGGATCTGCAATGAAGTTTGCAATATTTTTGAGTCGACTGATGCCGATGCCGGTCGTGCGTTTGGTATTCCGGCTTGCCCCAAAGCGAGGCTGAACCTCTTCAACTCGATGTCCGGAAAGCTTCGGAGATTGCGACTAAAGATGAAACCAATTGTGCTCGCTCGCGAACACGACGCGGTTACTGGCGATCTCCGACGCTGTCACAAACACGACGATCATGCCGAGGAGAATAAGAGGCAATGCAGCATTGATGCGACGGAACAGAAAAGCGATCCCATACACATAAAATAAGGCGAACGGAATTAGCGCGCCGCTCAGCAATCGGCCCGACGTGAAATACGGATGGGCCCGCGAGGGATTAACGCAGTTGCCAAAGTCGAACTGAATGGAAAACAACGCCAGAAATCCAACCGACATGATGAAACTTAATGCGGCGAAGCCTATCGCCTGCCGCTGAAAGGTGGAAAGCTCAGTGTTCTTTCGTAATCCTATTAGTGCCGCGAGAAACAGGGCCAGAGAGGAGATGGCATAGAATCCATCGACCGTTGGCCAACGCAACACTTGCCCGTGCCATTTGACCTCTCCCCGCCAGAAACTGGCGATTAGATCTGACCAGAAGATCCAAACACCGCGCGGCGTAAAAATTGGGTGTTGCCACCAATCCGCGAACGATTTTCGAGTCCAACCGAGTAATGCAATCTTCGCTGTCGACCCTGTCGCATCGCCGAACTGGTATTTTGTCCACAAAATCCAACTGGCAATCGGGATTGCGGAGCAGATTGCCAGCGCCGCAAACGCGTTCATGACAGGACCCGGGGGTTGGCGGATAGCCGGCGACAGTTTTGCAATGATTACAATCAGTGCGACAGCGACGAGCGGCAGGTTCGACAGCTTGGTCAGGCACGCGGCTGCGATCGCCAGACCTGTGAACGCTCCGAATAAGAGCGTCGGTCTGTTCCCTCTTAACCATTGCAAAACGCAAAGAAACAACGCGCCGAAGCAGAGAGGCGACAAAACATCGTTGTTCATCGCGTAAAAAACGTTCTGAGGAATGAAGGCCAAGAGCACAGGCACGCCGATGCGTAAATCGACACGCTCCGGTGCGATCGTGCGCGCGATCACGTAGCCTAGCCAAACCACGGCTGCGATTAGAGGAATGTTCAGGAACCGAATCCAGTATAGCGACTGAATGCCTCTTAACCCCATGACTTGTCCAAGCCGCCACCAAAGACTTGTCAGGACGTAGTACAGCGGCGGCTGAGAAGACTCGGAATTAATCTCGTTGCTCCACGCAGCCTTTGTAGCCGCGACCTCCGGCTCAATATTCGAACCAGATTGCTTCCATAAAGGGGCTGGGAATTTCCCTTCCGGGAATTGATCTGGAGTGAACAAGAACTCCGGCGAGGCGTACGGTACGATCCAACTGAGACTCTCCTCCTTAAGCGGCTCAAAGGCGCGCGGCAGACGTCCATCCGAATACTGCGTGATCAGATCAAAATGCAGATCTTCATCAATATTGCTAAAGAACGGGAACGCGGCCGAGAATATGAACACGCGAAGAGCCGCGATGAAACAAAGGAGCACGATGAGGACACGTTCGATCCAAACCTTGAACGCTTTTGATTCGTCAAGCGGCATAGAAATCGCCCACTAAACACGTCCAAGGAGGCGAAGCTTCCACATCAAATGCAGACCGCGAAAGGGACATATGACTTTGCTTCTTTGTCATTCCGAGCCCTTCGACTTCGCTCAGGACAGGCTGCATCGAGCAATCTCGGTTTTGAATCTAATAGCAAGAGATTTCTCGATTCCGCTGCGCTTCGCTCGAAATGACACGCTGCTGGTTCAAATCGACCCGCAGCGTCGGAAGCGCTTCCGGCATTTCCAAAGCATCAGGCCCAGCACCGCGGCGTCCCTACCATCATGCGATGCGTCTTCGCATCGCTCTCATCGCCTCGTCATGAGCAATGAAAAGCGGCGGTCGCGTTCGACCGCCGCTTCAGAATCTTCGGACTATCGCTGCAACAGCGACCTCCAGGGCCTCATTTATATTTCACCGAGCAGCCGTAAGGTTTTGTCTGTGGAGTCGTGACGGGCTTCCCTGATAGCGACTCATCCAACGCGACCTTCACGTAGTTTGTGGAACTTGGAATGTCCGCTGGGTTTGGGCTGGCTTTGCTGTCGATTGCGCCCTCGTAGGCAATTTTTCCGTCCGGATTAATTATGACCATGTTCGGCGTATTCTTGGCGCCGTAGGCGCGGCCGGTTTTACCTTCCGGGTCGAGAAGCAGTGCGGTCTGACGCGTGTCCCAAGATGCAGTGATCTTCTGCGCCTGTTCGGGAGTGATACTGCCTTCCGTGCCGGGCGCGTTGGAATCGATGGTCAGCCAAACGACCCCTTTGTTCGTATATTGGTCTTGCAACTTTTGCATGTTACCGCCGCCGTAATGCTTTTTCACAAATGGGCATTCCGGATTGAACCATTCGAGCACGACATATTTGCCCTTGTATTGCGATAGTGAATGCGCCTTGCCCTTCGCATCCGTAAGCGAAAAATCTGGTGCAGCGCTGCCGACTGGAGGCGGATCGAAGGCAAAAACTGCGGTAGCAATCAATGATGTAAGAACGGTTAACGTTATTTTCGTGTTCATAGGTTGATTAGAAAGCGAAGTTCTTTGGATAGTTCAATTTTCTCACGAGTAACACATTGGCAATGGAGCGCAAACGTCAACCAGACGCAGCTCGAGCCGGGCTGAATTTCTCGGCCAAATTGCGAAGTCCGGCGAGAAAATTCCGCTTAATCACATCGACGAACTGCGCTTAGCGCAGTGCTAACAGCCTAGTCTGACGCGACTCTGCGCGCGACGGTTTCGAGTTTCTCCAAGACAATGCTTTTGGTAAGCAGCTCCGGAAAGACAATCGGCTCTCCGTTTTTCCCGGGATAAAGCACGTATAGCGGAACGCCGGGGCGGCCAAATTGCTGCAACAATTTCGTGATGACCGGATCGCCATTGGTCCAATCGGCTTTCAGTTTCACGATGGCATGACGTTGGAATGCCTCTCGCACGTCGGCGCTCTCAAGGACATTCGCTTCATTGAATTTGCAAGTAAGACACCACGCGGCCGTAAAATCGACAAACACCGGGCGGCCTTGCTCGAGTTCCGCTTGCAAACGCTCGGGTGTGAACGCCTGCCAGTCGCCCCGGAGTCGTGAACCGGCGGAAGCCATATTTGCGGAGTGAAATTTGTTGCCGATGAAATAAATACCACTGCCGAGCATGAGCAGGAGCATGAGCACGAGCGCGACACCGCGCTTCGCCGCGGATGCAGTAGGCACAACAAACGCGCCTTTCATCCAGCACGCGACACTGATCACGAGCAGGAAGCAGCTGGCCCAAATCGCTCCCTCCAGTCCTCGCTGGGCGCCGAGCACGTAAAGAAGAAACAGCAACGTCGCCAGCAGCAGAAAGCCCATGAATTGCTTCACATGCACCATCCACGGGCCGGGCTGCGGCAAGAACCGCAGCCATGCGGGTTGAGCGCTCAAAAGCAGATAAGGCGCGCTCATGCCTGCAGCGATGGCGATGAAGATCGCCAATATGACGACGGGCGACTGCGAAAACGCGAAGCCGAGCGCGGTGCCGAGAAACGGCGCGCTGCAAGGCGTGGCGAGCACAGTCGCGAACACGCCTTGGAAAAATGAGCCAAGGTCGTCTTTACGTTCGGTCGTCGAAAGCAAACCGCCCGTAATGCTTTGCGGTAAAGAAATTTCGAAAACCCCAAAGAGATTCAGAGCGAACACGAGAACAATCACGCTGAGCACGAGAACGAAATACGCGTTGGTGAATTGAAATCCGCCCCAGGTGACGTCGCGTCCGACGGTTTTGAGTGCAATCAGAAGCAGTGCAAGCGCGATGAACCACGCGAAAATTCCAGTCGTGAACGCGATGCCGCTGCGCAAAATTTTCTGCCGGCTTTGACCCGCTTGTTGAATGAATCCGAAAATCTTCAGCGAAATCACCGGCAACACGCAGGGCATCAAGTTCAAAATCATGCCGCCGAGAAAACCGAAGAGCAGAAAAGTGAAAATTCCCCGCACGGGCGCCGGTGGAGACCCCGAAATAATTGACGGACTCGTAACCTGCCACGCCGCGCGGTCCTCACCGTTTGACCGCTGGGAAAAAACAACAAGGCCGGCGATGGACGACAAATTCTTCCCTGACGACTCGATCGGAATCCGGAAGACAATTTCATTTTTGTTCCGTGATTCGATTGTTGGATGGCCGACAACAGTGGCTTGCTCGGGCAATGGAAAAAAATCGGCCGCCGGATACTTTGCCAGCGTTTCGCTCGTGACTTTCAAGCGAAGATCGGATCCAGCTCGGCCCCATTCGGCAGTCGCCACGTTCGCTCCCGGCCAGTTTTGCGGTAGCAAACGCCGATACCGATCGAACAGTTCTCTGTTCGCCGGCTGGCTGGTTGTCGATATCGGCAACTCCAAATTTAAAGTTGCGCTTCCAGGGATGCAGATTTTCTCGCAAACCAGCCAACTTGCGTCGGCAACTAATTTGACTGTCGAACTGTCAACTTTTGGCGGCGGCGTGATTTCCTGCATGAGCAGGACTTCATTTTCGTATCCGTAAGTCTCAATATCGCCCGGATCGATTGTTTTTAGTGGAATGGGCCACTGAATCTCACCGATTTTCCAACCCTGTGGCAGTTTCCAATTCAATTCCGTGGGCAGACCAGCGTCACCGGAAAACTTCCAGTAAGTATGCCAGCCCGGAGCCATTCGCAGCAGCAATCCGACAGTAAACGGCTCTCCGGGGACAATTACGTTTGTGTCAGCTAAGAGCTCTGCCTTGACGAGTTGTTTTCCTTGATACGTCTGGGCGAGTCCCTGCGACGCAACCGCGAGGAACGACCAGCAAATCATCGAGCAAGCTAGGAGTCTCGATGCCGGTCTCATGTTATTACGTAGCACTCGCGCAAGTTCGCGGCAATTCGGGCCGTACACATTGCGCCAGCTGGCGTAACCGCCGCCCTGTGGGCGGTCGGCCTGAGGATAATGCAGTCAAAACGGTAGACGGCCCACCGAGCCGTGGCTACAACTTGAAAGTCGACGCACCCTAAATCGTCAGGGCACGACAAAAATCTTGTTGGTCCACGGATCTTTTACTTTCGTCCCAGACGCGTAACCACTCACATCGACATACCGTCCACTGGAATCAAATGGACTGAACACGTACCCAGGCTTCTCAGGGACGGCTTTCGCAGTCGGAAATTCCGTTTGAGGATATGAAGTCTGCGCTGGCGAGGATGGCTTTTGATTTGGCTGGGTTGTTTCGCTGTGCGCGACATGCGGAGTTGTTCTGGCCGAGCTTTGGCTGCTTTCCGTCTGAGGCTTTGTCCGGCGCGGCGGCGACGAAATGGGCTGACCGGGCTCGGTCACATCTGATGGGGTGGCGTCTGTCGTCCCAACCATTTTTGGTTCGCGTCGCCCCAAAGCGTAATGCACCGGCGCAGTAGCGACACGATACGAACCGACGGCAACGTCGCGCGTCACATGATAAGAACTCACTGCGACGTTGCGGGTGGTTCCACATCCGGCAAGCAAGACCGCCGCCAACAGTAAAGGTCGTTCCAATATATTCATCCTCGTGTCTAACAGATGCGCCGCCATGGAGATCTGTTCAATCATTTAATCGGGAGAACACCACCGACGAGTTGCTCATCTCGATTGTCTGTTACCCACTTTGTGCTCCCAATCAATAAGCACGAAGAGATTGCCTGACAGCTCAGAGCCCTGGGCCTCTAAAGTCTGCCAGGCAAATCCCGTTCGATTTTGCTCTTCCAAATTGCGTGCAGCAGTTTCATTTTTATTTCGAAGACAGGCGGCTAAGTGATCGTGTCGGCTATGAAAAAACTTATCCCCCGAAAGACGGCAGGTTCCGTTTTGCCTAACGAACACGGCGGACTAGCTTCGTAGATGAAGGCGCTCCAAGGCGAAATTGAGCGGCGCGGCAGGCGCATCTTCGAGCTGGTCGATAAACATCCAGAGCCGCTTTTCAGCAAGGCGGGATTTTATCAGCGACTGATGGCGCTCTCCATGCGTGACGAGCGGTTTAAGGTGCAACTGTTTCGCTTTGTCGATGTCCTGCCCTCGCTGCGCGGCTCCCGCGACGTTGTTGAGCATCTCAACGAATATTTCTCCGATAACGGCTTCGGGCCACTTATTAACGCCGGCGTTCGTCTGGCAGGAGTCGTTCCGTGGCTAAGCGGGCGGATCCTGCGGTGGAACGTTTCCGGAATGGCGCACCAGTTTATCGCCGGAAAAAATCCGGACGACGTAATGGCGACATTGCGCAAGCGCCGCGCGCAGAAAATTGGCTTTACTGTCGACCTTTTGGGAGAAGCCGTTGTTAGCGAAGCGGACGCGGATGAATATGCGGCCCGTTATTTGGATTTACTAGAGAAACTCGCGCTCGACACAAAAGATTGGACCGACCCGCTGGGCAAGAATTCGGAGCTGTTTCCAGTTGTAAATCTATCGGTCAAGATTTCTGCGCTCTATTCTCAAATGAATCCGGCCGATCCGGCCGATGCAATTACCCATCTCGTGCCCAAGCTGCGGCCGCTTCTGCGTCGCGCGCGAGAGCTGGGCGCTTTTATCAACTTCGACATGGAAAGTTACGCGCACAAAAATACCACTCTCGAACTGTTCAAAACCATTCTCACCGAGGCGGAATTTAAAGATTGGCCGCATGTCGGGATCGTCATCCAGGCTTATTTGCGAGATTCAGAAGCTGATTTGCGCGACCTGATCGAGTGGGGCCGCGCCCGCAGCACGCGGTTCGCCGTCCGTCTCGTCAAAGGCGCATACTGGGATTATGAAACGACGAAATCACTACAGAATAGCTGGGATTGTCCGGTTTTTTTTCAGAAGCCGCAGAGCGACGTGAATTTCGAGATTCTCACAGAGTTACTTTTGGAAAATCAATCCATCGTCACCGCTGCGTTCGGGTCACACAATGTTCGCACCATCGCGCACGCACAGGCGCTCGCGGACGAACTCGGGATCGATCACAGCTGCTTCGAGTTCCAACTGCTCTATGGCATGGCCGGGCCGATCAAGCGGGCATTGGTGGAAATGGGTTATCGTGTCCGCGAATATTGCCCGGTCGGCGAACTGCTCCCTGGCATGGCGTATCTGGTTCGACGCCTCCTCGAGAACACGTCGAATGAAGGATTTTTGCGCGCAAAATTTGCCGAGAACGTCTCAGCGAAAGAATTGCTGCGCGATCCAAGAGAGTTGGTAAAACCAGATGGAGCGATCCCGCCGGGGTCACCGATCCCGGCTACAGCACGAAATCAGCATCGCAAAAATGATGCTTCCCTTGACAGCGCGCCGGGCGATGTTTACCGAAACTCGCCACTTGTGAATTTCGTTTACAAAGATAGCCAGGACGAGATGCGCAGTGCGTTGCGTGAAGCGCGCAGTCGCTTTGGCGAAAAATATCCGCTCGTCATCGGCGGTGAAAAGGTCTGGACCGATCAGCTTACACCTTCAGTGAATCCTAGCGCCCCGGACGAGATTGTCGGTTACGGATCGGAAGCGGGAATTCCCGAAGCCGAACAGGCCGTCAAAGCTGCGCGCGCGGCATTTGGCAAGTGGAGCCGGACACCGTTTGAAGAACGGGCGCGCTTGCTGGAGCGCGCAGCGGACATCATGGAACGCCGGCGCTACGAACTCTCCGCAGTCGAAGTCTTCGAGGTAGGCAAACCGTGGAGCGAAGCCGATGCCGATATCCGCGAGGCGATAGATTTTTGTCGCTTTTACGCGCAGCAGATGCGCCGTCTCGGGCGCCCGAAGCTTACACAACAGGTTCCCGGCGAGGAAAGCTACCACCACTACTGGCCTCGCGGCGTGGCGTTCGTGATCGCGCCGTGGAATTTTCCGATCGCAATCCTGTGCGGAATGGCGTCGGCCGGAGTCGTAACGGGTAACACCGTTATCATGAAACCATCCGAGCAATCGATCGTCTGCGGCGCCATGCTCATGCAAGTCTTCGAAGAAGCGGGCGTTCCGCCGGGCGTTTTGAATTTTCTGTCCGGGCGCGGCTCTGTCATCGGAGCCCACTTGGTTGACCATAAAGATGTCGATCTCATCGCCTTCACCGGATCGCGCGAAGTCGGATTAAAAATCTGGGAATCGGCTGGCATCACTCGACCCGGTCAACGCGAGCTAAAGCGGGTCATTTGCGAGATGGGCGGCAAAAATGCGATAATCGTGGACGCCGACGCTGATGTTGGTGAAGCAATTGGATATTCCATCTATTCTGCGTTCGGTTATCAGGGACAGAAGTGCTCTGCGCTGTCGCGTCTGATTCTCCTTGAGGAAAATTACGATCGCGTGATGGAACGTTTGATCCCGGCCGCAGCCAGTCTGCGCGTTGGTAATCCTGAAGAACCGGGGATTATGGTCGGACCGATGATCGATGAGGCCGCTTACCGGCGCATTCTGGACTACATCGAGGTGGGCAAAAGAGAGGCGACGCTCGCGTATCAAGCGAAAGACTTGCCGCCGCACGGCTATTTCATTCCGCCAACGATTTTTACCGATGTGAAACCAAACATGCGCATTGCGCGCGAAGAAATTTTTGGACCGGTGCTGAGCGTGCTAAAAGTCCGCGATCTCGACGAAGCGCTCGAAGTAGCGAACGGCACCGATTACGCGTTGACTGGCGGATTTCTCTCGCGCAGCCCGGCTAACATCGAGCGCGTCAAAGCGCAACTGGAGACGGGAAATGTCTATATCAATCGCTCGTGCACCGGTGCGATTGTTGGACGTCATCCCTTTGGCGGATTCAAGATGAGCGGCAGCGGGACCAAAGCGGGTGGCGAAGACTATCTCCTGAACTTTCTCGTCCCGCGCGTGGTAACCGAAAACACTACTAGCCACGGCCTAGCGCCGGAACAAACGCCGGAATACCGCGCAGAATTTCTGTGGCCCAAACCGCAATGAGCGCGTCGTGACTGCCACGCAGTATTAGCACCGGCAGATCGGAATGTGGCCGCAGACGTAGACGGCGAGTTACGGGCGGCCTTTACTCAGCAATTTCACCACCGTGACAACCATATAGAGCACGGGCCACGCCGAGGTGAGAACAATCAGCGCAAACACCGCCATCTCTTTAGCTCGTTCCCGCGCCGCTTCGATCCGGTATTCGCGTCCTAAATTGTAAAAATTCCTGAACCCCGATCTGTCTTCTCCATCGTAAGGCGAGAAATACCCACCACGCCAGTGCCCGAAACCGGAATGGAAAAAATAGTCCGTCTGCGGGAATCGCCCCTTGCCGCCCGTGGAAGGACTCCTCGGTTTCATATCCTCTGACCCACAACTCGCGTGTGAACCGTCGCTATGATATCACGTTAGAAAAAGGAAATCAGCCTAAAAAATAGCTTTCCGATCGCACGAAAGCGGCGAAAAACTGACCACGTGGAAATCAAAACGGCATCTTATCGCACCGGTAAGCTATTGGTAAAACTGCTGTTTGGCTGCGTCACACGTATTCGCGTGCTCGGACGCGAGAATGCAAATCGTGCCGGCGGATTGTTGCTGGCGGCGAATCACATCAGTCATTTTGATCCGTTTCTCATATCCCTAGCCTTCCGGCGCAAAATCGACTGGATGACAATGGCGGAATTTTTTCGGTTCCGAATCGTGGGATTTCTTTTACGCGCGGTCGATGCGTTCTCGGCAGATCGAGATCGCGCTGATCGAAAAACTATCCGCACCGCGATCGAGCGCCTGAAAAACGGACGCGTCGTCGGTATCTTTCCCGAGGGCGGGATTCGCGATGGCATACGCTCGCTGCTGCAGGGCGCGCCGCTCCGACCGGGCGCATCGACGCTTGCCCACATTGCTGGCGTTCAGATTGTGCCCTGCGTCATCCTTGGCAGCGATCGCCTTTATTCAATAAAGCGCTGGCTACCGCTGCGTCGCACGCCGATCTGGATCGCGTTCGGGAATCCAATTTTATGTTTTCCAGAGCTGCCAAAACCACAGGCGCGCGAGCGGATCGAATCCGAATTGGCGGCCGCGTTCAAAAATCTTTACGCGGAACTGCAACAAACATTTCGCCTGACAACGGACGACTTGCCGCATCCGCCGCGAGAACGCATGAACCGTTGTAGGGCAAGCGCATCGCTTGCCATCCCCAGAACCGGCAACCAGAGCGGTTGCCCTACAATTCAACGGGATGGATTTCGCCGTTTCACCGCAATAGGGGTCGATGCATTTCTATGCGCGTCGATCAATTTCCTTCACACGCGCCACAGGCTAAATGGGCACAGTCGCGCAGAGATGGAACGCTACGTGGAGGAATGCGAGCGGCTCACCGCCCAGCAGTATTATGCCTCGCCGGACGGCGCCGATGTTTCGACTGAGCTCAGCACCAGTCTTGCCAAAGCACTTGGAGAAGGTCGCCCGACAATCACATGGAACAGTTCGATTCAAACACCATTTGCAGAAAACAACATCGCTCACGCGGAATTCTTTGAGTGCCCACAAGGCATCAACGCGCCCACGGTGTTCCTGCTGCACGCGCTAATGTCCACCAGTCCGACCGGTCATCGACGTGACGCAGAGCGCTTGAATGAACTTGGCTGGAATGCATGTTTCCTTCATCTGCCGTATCATTTTTCGCGTGTCCCGCGCGGCTACTGGAACGGCGAACTTGCGATCACGTGCGATCTCATTCGCAACGCGGAAGGGCTCCGTCAGGGCGTGATCGAGCTGCGGCAGTTAATAAGCGCACTGCGCAAACGCGGCTGCCGCGAGTTCGGCGTGCTCGCCACGAGTTACGGCGGATGGGTAGGCGCGTTGCTCGCGATGGTTGAACGCGATCTTCGTTTCGTTGCCTTGATGGCGCCGATTGTGAATATCGAACACGCGATCTGGGCGAGTCCTGCTGCGCGGCTCATCCGGCGCGAGTTGCGTCGCTCGAACATCGAGCCGTCTCTCATCGCTCGCCATTTTCATCTGAGCTCACCATTACACAATCAGCCACTTTGTGACTCTGCTCGCGTTCTATTCGTAACCGGCGAATTCGATTCGATCGCGCCAGCCGAGCAAATTGAGGCGATCCAGCGAAAATGGCGCGGCTCGGAACTGTTGCGCGTGCGCCAGGGCCATTTTGGTTATCGGATGATGCGCGAAACGCTCGTGCGGCTGAAAGAGCGTGGCGATTTGCGAACCACGAACGGCGGCAGTTTCCAACCAGCCCCTTACGTTTGACGCAGCGGAGAAGCCGGCGCGTTTTGATCAGGTAATCCGAGAAATTGCAAGCTCGGCGCAAGGTCACTGAATGCCGCTTCGGCCAGCACATTGTGGCCTTCCGCCGAGGCGTGCAAGCCATCGATCGGATGAAGTAATTCCGCGCGGGCGAGATCCGTCGTCGCTAGTGCGTGGGAATATCTCAATTGGATATTTTCCGCGTCCCTAAGCTCGCGATTCAGCTCTTCCACCATTCCGCGCAATTCTTCGTTCACCATTGACGCGAGACGAGTCAAGTTGCACCGGTAAGCTGGATGAAAAGAGATGAAGTATTTGTAAGTCGTTTCGAGGTGCGGATACAGACGTCTGTCCGATTCTCGAAGACGTTCGGCCACCTCGCGGCCTTTGAAATATGACTCGAAATTGACCAATCCGAACACGACAACCGCCACGCGAAATGTCTCGGTTCGCGCGCGACCAAGCAAGCGGCGCACCTCGCGCGCGTAATTTTGCCGGAACTGTTGGCATTGATGCTTCAAGCGCCGCTCCGGCGCATTCAATTCATCAGGCGGACATTGCCATGCCCAATCAACATTGTTGTGCCCGATTGAGATCAAAATCAGATCGGGAAAACGGGACGCTCGCAGTAGCTGGGTGATTTGCCCGGAAAAATTGCGCGTCCCGAGGATGCGCCGAAAAAAATTCTGTCGCTCCTCCTCATGATCGACCAGCGCGCCGATACCGGCATATTGGAGCGCAACGAAGGGCGTGATCTCTTCCAGCCTTTTTGAAACGCTATGAATGCCTGAGTGCGGAGAACTGGTGTCGACAAACCAATTCCTTCCGCGGCAAGTGTGCGCCTGCCAGAAGGTGTTCCAAGGCGACGAGATGTAAGCGTCCATACAGACGCTGTCGCCGAGCATGGCAACGTGCGGTAGCCGCGCGACCAGCTCGTCTTTAGTGATCTCGCGATTTCGGTACGACAAGTAACCTGGGTGAAATTGCGATGCAGGATCAGCGATTCGCTCTAAAAAATCTGAGCTGATTACTGGAGTAAATTTCATGAAACACCTTCTCCATTGCGATTATCGATCTTCAATCCAACCAATCCATTGCTTCGAGCAACCGCTGAAGCTGGGGATCGTTTATGTCGAGTGCGGGCAACCACTCGCCGATTCGTTCGCGTTTCCACCACGCTTTGTCGCCGATGGGGGCAAACCGATAACGATAAAGTCGGGCTCGAATGTAATGAGGCGGTGCGTCGGGAAAGGGATTATTCGCCAGGAGCGAGAGTGTGCCGCGATCGTTATGCAGAAGTTTCCAGACAAAATGCAGCGTCCACGGATAATCGCCGGGTGAAGCCATCGCAGCGAACCAGATTTGCCAGTCGATCCGCGGTTGGTACGGGGCCACGAATGGCGGTCTGCGATTCGGATCGCCCGGCTTCGCTTTGAACTCGTATTCCTTCCATTTCGTATCACCGGTAATTAGCGTGTCGTCCGTTCCCTCGAAGATAATTTCATCGCGTTCACGCCCCACTGACCCAAACGCGCCATAAGTGTTCACGAGATCAAGCGGATCATACGAGTAGTTCATTAGCTGCCGCCCGGAAACGAGGTTCAGCACGGGCGCGACGCTCAGATAGACAACCACGATTGATAAAGCGATCGCGATCGTGTTGTTGATGCGCGACGGCTCCGATTCCTCAGCCGCTCGTTCGGCGCGCCTGACTAAAGCCGTCGGTAAAAAATGGCGCAAGAATGTATCGTCGAAGCACGCTAGAAACGGAATGATCGTGAGGTAATTGAGGAACGAAAGGTTGCCGCTGATGATGAGAAATATTTGGAAAGTGACAAGCAAGACGCCGGCGATGTGCCTCGCGTGTCGAGGCCCAAACGCAAACCATGGCACGATGAGTTCGATGAAATGGTTCCAGGCGGTTGCGAATTTGTGGAACCACAGCGGCGCAAAGTGAAGATAACGACTGATCGGGTTAGGTATCGGCTGCGTTTCGTAATGATAGAAAAGGCAAGTGAGATCACGCCAGCACGGGTCGCCGCGTAATTTGATCAGCCCTGCGCCGATCATGATTCGAAATCCAAGCCAGCGAAAAAGCCAAAAAACCAGGATCGGCGGCCTGCACTTTGGAAATGGCCGGCCATCGAGTAAGGGGCAGAGAAAGATGCATAAGAAGCCGGTCTCAAGCAGTTGAATCTCCCAGCCGTAACCCCACCAGATCTGCCCGACGTGAACGATCGACATGTACATCGCCCAAAGAACGCTCAGAATGATCGCGTTCGCGTAGCCGGCGAGGACAACGAGGGAGAGTGCGAACCCAGTCCACGCAAAGATCGACATGCCGTGATCGGAAATGCCGAGCCAAAAGAGAGTCGGCACTCGCAGCATCCCGGCGGCGCGCGAGCCGAGTTGCGTTTGTACGCTCGCGAGAAAATGATTCGCCGGGGTTAATCCGTGCTCCCCAATCAATGGGACGAGTTGTTGTGCCGCTACCAAAAATGCAACCGCGTAAACAAAACCCAGCAGCCGAAGAATGACGAAGCGCGTCAGCCAATAAGAATTCCCGCGTCCGAAAAGCTTTTCGAAGACATTTGCGCTGCCCATCTCAGAGTAAAAACGTCGAACGCTCACCGCCGAACTTCCAACACCCAATTAGTCAGCAATTAGCAATCGGCAATCGACAATCGGCAATTGGGGAAATGCCAGGGGGGAGATTCGAACTCCCGACCAAGGGCTTATGAGTCCCCTGCTCTACCACTGAGCTACCCTGGCGCGAGGGAAAGAAAGTTGAACGCGTCACATTTCGTGTCAACGCGCACACGGACACAGCTTGCGTTTATTTGGCTGTTTCCTTCGAAAGATACGGCTCCAAGTCCTTCTCGCGGCCCCGCAGCGCGGCCATGAAGCACACCCCGCTGTGTTCTTTGACCGCGCCGACCCACCCTTCCTGATGGACGTAGCGCCACCCGGCAAACCGCAGCACCGCGCCGGTCTTCGCATTCCGCTCTGCCGGGAAAAGAAATAGCTGCATCCGTTTCTCGGCAAGCCAGATTTGTGCAATGCGACGCGACTCCTCATCCTCGAAAACACGACAACCGATTGTGCGAAAATCAGCGAATTCGGGTGGAACGTCGTAATGTTCGAGCCCGTGTTTCATAAAAAACAAGTCGCTCAATGTGCCTGCTTCAGTGCTTACCGGATCGAGCATCACCGGCCGCGTGGAGCCACCCACGCTCAATAGTTTTCGAGCCGTCGCCGATCCCGGAAAATCATTTAGACGACCAATGACTTGGAACACGAACACTCCAGCGATGACCGCGACCGCGATGCTGATCGCGAGGACGGCAGGGTTGCGCACGATTTTTTTCCACGTCCACTTCGACCCAACCACCAAGTCTTTTTCCGAGAACCATTCTGTCGTTTCCGGCGGGATTGGAATGAGACGAACCAGCTCGGCGACCGCGCGATCGAAGTTCAGTTGATTCACAAAGTCAACGGAATCGGCTGCACGGGCTATGGCCAAGCGCATGGAACGGTCGGCCGATTGCTCCTGACCGAACGGTGCGCAAGTCAAAAGAGCGCGCTGCGCGCGCGATAACCAGGGCATTCTCATACATTGCCCGATTGGGCAAATTTTGCGTTCAACCATGCCTGCAACTCCCGGCGTCCCTGCACCAGAAACCGGGAAAGCTCGCTGAGCTTAAGCTCGGCGATATCAAGAATTTCGCGATAATCGAATTCGTCGACGTAAAAAAGTGCCAGCGCGCTTCTCTGAGGATCGGGCGCACTGGAAATCCAAACCGCCAGTTGCGCGGGCTCAAGCTGTTGAATCTGTGACGCGGCGCCTGGATCTATAGCGTGCTCGTCTATTTCCAGGGACTCTGGTTGCAAGTCCGTTTTGGTTGCTTCCAAACAGCGCCACCGCGCGTCGCGGAAGAGCCAAAACCGTTCTTTCGGCAGTTCCCCCTGAGCAGCGCGAAGAGCCGCCTCGCGCAATGTAGTGTGAAAGACTTCCTGCGCTTTGCACGAGTCACCGAGCATCAAGAAACAAAAGCGATAGAGTTGCGGCAGATTTTGTTTTCGATCGGGCACGCGTGATATCCCAAAAAAGCTCTGCGCACTCTACGCGCCTCTGCAGCATCGACAAGGATTTGTAGCCGGTTCGCTCGCCGAAACTTCTCGTAGCTGTACTTTCGCGCTGTCTTCGCCGGATGTCACTTGCCGCGCTGAGGCAGCGCACGCTACAGCACGCAACATCAATGCAACATTCGCAGGCGACACGCCACGTCCTCGGCGTTCTCGCGACTGTTGAACGCGGAAATACGAAAGTAGCCTTCCCCTTGCGCGCCAAACCCAGCGCCTGGCGTGATGACCACATTCAGGTCGCGCAGCATTTGGTCGAACATCTGCCAGCTCGTCAGGCCATCCAATGTTTTCACCCAGATGTACGGCGCGTTCACACCGCCAAAAGCCTCCAGCCCAGCATCGCCCGCGGCCTCGCGCAGGAGTTTTGCATTTCCTATGTAATGATCGATGAGAACGCGCACTTGCTTGCGACCTTGTTGCGAATACAACGCCTCGGCGCCGCGTTGCACGGGATAACTAACGCTGTTGGATTTGGTGCTCCAACGCCGCTGCCACAGAGGATGGAGCGGAAGGCGACGCCCGTTCTCCGTTCGCGCGAGTACCGATTTCGGCAGCACTGTAAACCCGCAGCGCACCCCCGTGAAACCACCGTTCTTGGAAAAACTGCGCAATTCAATCGCGCACTCCCGCGCGCCAGGCACTTCGAAAATTGAGTGCGGAATATCCTGCTCCGAAATGTACGCTTCGTAAGCAGCATCAAAGAGCAGAAGCGCCTCATGCTCGCGCGTGTAATCGACCCAACGCGAGAGCTGCGTGCGCGATGCCACCGCCCCGGTTGGATTGTTAGGAAAGCAAAGGTACACCAGATCCACATGTTCCTTTGGCGGATCGGGCACAAAATTATTTTTTGCGGTACAGGGCAGATAGAGGATCCCTTCGTAGCTGCCATCCTTCCTGCCGTGGCCGGTGTGGCCAGCCATCACGTTTGTATCGACATAGACCGGATAAACCGGATCGGGGACGGCTACCTTGTTTTGGTCGCCCAGAATATCGAGGATGTAACCGCAATCGCATTTTGATCCGTCGGAGATAAAAATCTCGTCGTTAGCAATTTCGATGTTGCGGTCGCGATAATCGTTCTGCGCGATTGCAGATCGCAAAAATTCGTAACCCTGTTCCGGGCCGTAGCCGCGAAAAGTTTCGGCGTGGCCGAGCTCCTCGACGGCTTTCTTCATCGCTTCAACTGCCGCGCGTGGAAGCGGCTCGGTCACGTCGCCGATTCCGCATCGAATCAGCCGGTCGGCCCCTTTCGGATCGGCTTCGCAAAATTCGCGCACCCGGCGCGCGACTTCCGGAAAAAGATATCCGGCCTGAAGCTTCAGATAATTCTCGTTTAAGTAGGCCATCTAATGTAGCGAACGGCTGCGACCGCCGAACGCGTACAAGTTTAGCGGCGGTCAGAGACCGCCGCTACAGGAGAACGAGCCAAATGGAAATCAGTAATTCTTCGCGACGGCGTCCCAATTCACTACGTTCCACCAAGCTTTGATGTAATCGGGCCGTCGGTTCTGGTATTTCAGGTAATAGGCGTGCTCCCACACATCGACGCCGAGGATCGGCGTGTTGCCATCCATTAACGGGCTGTCTTGATTTGGCGTCGAAATAATTTCGAGCTTTCCACTCTTATTCTTAATCAGCCACGCCCAGCCGCTGCCGAAACGGCCCACGCCGGCCGCTGCTAATTTCTCCTTAAAATCATCAAAGCTGCCGAATGTTGATTTGATATCGTCAGCCAGTTTGCCTTTCGGTTCGCCGCCTGCATTCGGCCCCATGATTTTCCAAAAGAACGAGTGATTGGCGTGCCCACCGCCGTTGTTTCGCACCACTGTGCGAATATCCTCCGGCACCGATTTCAGATCGCTGATCAAATCTTCCACCGATTTCTTTTCGAGATCGGCTTTGCCTTTGATCGCCTTGTTGACGTTGTCGATGTAAGCCTGGTGATGCTTGGTATAATGGATTTCCATCGTGCGCGCATCGATATGCGGTTCCAAAGCATCGTACGCGTAGGGTAATTTAGGTAGTTCGTAAGCCATAATCTTTACAGTTAGATCGAATTACGCGTCACGGCAGGTTTTATTTTTCGCGCTGGAATCAATCCCGCACGCCTGGCGGTCACGTCCTACCCGTCGCAGCGATAAAAGCCTGCGCGCGTGCCCAGACCGTTGCGGTAGTTCGCATAGGTTGCGAGAGCAAGCAGCGGAAAATTCTGGCGATACATATCGTACTTCAAATAGAACACGCCTGGAAACCCCGTGCCTGTGATTTGCTCTTCATCCCATGAGCCGTCGGATTTTTGCGAGCGAAGCAGGTAACGCAACCCTCGCTGAATACTCGGCCGATCCAGATCGCCGCATGCACAGATTCCCATGATCGCCCACGCTGTTTGCGATGCGGTGCTCACACCTATGCCTTTGGTCGATGGATTTTCGTAAGTCCCGCAGGTCTCACCCCACCCGCCATCGTTGTTTTGACAGCTCTCCAGCCAATCACGGCCGCGCAGTATCCAGTCCTGCGTCATATCTTCGCCGATTGCGCGCAAACCGCGCAGCACCTGCCAGGTACCGTAAATGTAGTTTACTCCCCAGCGGCCATACCACGAGCCATCCTCATCCTGAGTATCGATTAAATATTTAATGGCATCTCGGACGCACCTGGCGCTGCGATCAAACCCAATGTAACCAAGCAGCTCCAGCGTGCGCGCAGTCAGATCGCTGCAGGTTGGATCGAGAATCGCGTTGTGATCCGCAAACGGCATGTCTTCCAGCCAGGGAGTTGTCACATTTTTGTCGAACGCTCCCCAGCCGCCATCGCGACATTGGAAACTGAGCTGCCACCCAAGGGCGCGACGAAAGAGCTCGTTGAGTGACTGCCGGTCTTTAGGTTGAACCAGCCGCAATGCCATCAACACCATCCCAGTGTCGTCCGTGTCCGGATAATAAATATTGTTGTACTCGAATGCCCAGCCGCTCGCTTCCGGATACGAATTGTTTATCGCCCAATCGCCACGTAGCCGCACTTCTTTGCTGATCAGCCAATCAGCGGCCTTTTGCAACGCGGGATGCTCCGGCGAAAGCCCGGATTCCGCCAGCGACACGATGTTAATCGCGGTGTCCCAAACCGGAGACCGACAGGGTTGAATGCGAAAATCATCGGGATCATCGACAAACAGTCCCGCAAAATCTTTTTCCGCCTTGGCGTAAACAGGATTTGTTCTGGAATAACCGAGCACGCGCAAAGCAATCATGCAGTTCAACATCGCGGGATAAACCGCTGCGAGGCCGTCACTGCCCTCACCGATCCGCTCAAGCATCCACCGCTCCGCTTCTTCGAGCGCACGGCGGCGCAGCGGACGAAATTGAAGTGGATGCAGGAATTTCATAATATCTTCGACTCGCAGAAAGAAATTGCGCCAAGTCCAGAAGCGTTCGCTGCGGGGGAGACGCAAGTCAGTCTGCTCGGTGCCGAGCGGATAGAGCTCGTGCAATTGCTTTTCGCCAGGCAAAACGCGAGTCGGTTTGAAATGGTTGATGATCGCCAGCGGCACGAGCATGGCGCGGCTCCAGGATGACATTTTGTAAATGTGGAACGGCGCCCAGCGTGGGAGGAGAACCATTTCCACAGGGATCGTGGGCAAATATTTCCATGGGAACTGGCCCAGGAGCGCAAGATAAAGCTTGCTGAACGTGTTCATCTGCGGAATGCCCCCGCGACGCATGATATTGGCACGCGCCTCGCGCATAAACGGTGCGTCCAACGAGCAACCGGCGAGTTTCAGCGCAAAGTACGCTTTGACCGATGCGTTAATTTCGCTCGGGCCGCCATGATAAATGTTCCAGCCGCCATCTGGCAGTTGGCGTTTCAGAATGTGACGGACGCAGCGCCGCTGCAATTGAGCATCCACTTCGCCGCACCAGTGCACGAAAAGGATGTAATCCGAGCAGAGAG
>WNFR01000701.1_pt2 | contig 55637 bp, 53 predicted proteins | sample 5400221 | NCBI WGS metagenome assembly WNFR01 (sample SAMN13153357, study PRJNA577476) | soil metagenome | isolation source: 40 cm soil under Madrone tree | place: USA:California | collected 2016-06-14
CGCGTGGCTGCAAAGGACGCCACAATCAAGATCAGAATCGTTAAAAGTCTTTTCACTCTTTCTATTCCTGGATCGTCAGGTGTGCAAGTTCGGTGCTGTCGTCGCCGCGCACGAACAGCGTGAGTTTTTGTTTCGCTGCGACTTGCTTCGGATCAAACACGATGACTCCGGTCAGCGCCTCACCCGGCGGAAGCGAATTGACGGTCTTGCTTTGATTGACTTCCGCGATAAGCGGTTTTGAGCCCTTTACATCCGCCACCTCCAGCGACAGCGATGTAAAGGCGAAATCCTTATCTCCGGTGTTCTGGATCATATAGCGAAGATAGGCCTTGTCATTGAATAAGAGCACCCGCGGGTCGACGGTAATAACCGTCTTCTTTGCGGTGGTCACCTTTGTGTTGTTGACCCTTATCTCACGCACTCCCAACATGAGCGCCTGCATGAATCGGCGTTCGATTTCCTGATCCGCGCGTTGGGGCGCCAGCTTATCCGCCTCGGCTATTCTCGCATCGGCCTCGGCGATCTTTCGGTCGGCCTGTTGCTGCGCGGTGCGCAGAATCTCGGCAGCCTTTTGGCGAGCCTGCTGCTCCGCTTCTGCCTTCAAACGTTCGAAGTCCGGCGATGACTTATCGGGTTCAGCGCGCTGTTCGGGCGAGCTCGAGCTGGAAGCAGCGGCCGGGTCGGTGACGTTAACCATTCGATGGGCCGCCTGAGGCATGGTCACTATCGTGAGGTCGAAGCTGTAGGTGTGCTTGCCGTCACCTGTCTTTACAAACATGTTGCTGACGCCTTTTGCTGCGACTGGTTTAATGAAGACTTCATTGCCGGGATGATCGTTGGCGCCGCTTCGCTGGACAACAAACGTCCCTTTCCCTGTGCCCGGATCATAAAGATCACCGCAGATGATTTCCTGAACCGGGTCAGGAAATCGAATCATCGTGGTGATTCCCGGGGACGTTTTGATTTCGCCGATTCGATCGGAGCTCAACGCAAGCGTGGTAACCGGCGTTTGCGCATAGGCCAGATTAGCCAGCAGCGACAGCATTAAGGCGGTGATTGGTACTACGGTCTTCAATCTAATTCCCTCGGCGGATCGAGATAATCGCTAGCGGTTAAGTATTGTGCAGAAGTGCCAGCGAAGCAAGACCAAACTCCAAAGGCGTAGCGGGTCAGTTTCAGTTCCAGTTCAGAGTTCAAGCTTTAGCTTGCCGCTTTTTCGAAGCACAAAACTCAGAGCAAGCTAAAGCTTGAACTCTAAACCTCAGGCTGACTACTACCCTCCAATGCCTCAGCCGCGGCACGATGAAGGCCGGGAACCTGTTGTTGATAATTGGACCCTGGTGCCTGTGCATTTAGCTTTTCTATCAGATATAGCGCCAGCAAAGTGGTGATCAGCAGGGTCACCACGAGACCTATTATCGTGCGTAATGCATGACGCCGCTTCGACGACGACCTGCGATTGCGAAGCCATCCTCGCCACCCGCACTCATGGCAGCGGTAGGCTTTGTACGAGGTCCACGATCTAATCAACCTCTCATGGAAGCGATTCGCGTGTGACCTGTGCGTGCGTCCGCCGCATTGGGGGCAAAGCTGACCAGACAAGAGTACCTCGCTAGTGGTCAACAATGAAACACCCCGGCGCTGGTAATCGCCGAGGCGTTTCGAAAGCTAACTTGTGGCGAAACTCGATGCGCTATCGAATTGGACTGCTTGCGGTAGGATGGTCATTGCTGCCTATAGCTATACCGGTCGCTACCGCCGCTCCAACTCCGATCAGAGCCAACAGACCAAGGAGTCCGGGACCGACCCACAGGCCTCCCGCTTTGCCGCCTTCGCATTCGACCTTAACGTCGACACCGGCGGCCGCGGTCAGGTCAACCCCGCCATCGTATTTCTGTTTCTTTCCGGCGATGAGGGTCTCCACCTTGGGCTTTCGAATATCAACCGCGCCTCGTCGGACTTCGACCTCTGTCGTCGAGCAATTCGTTCGGATCTCAAGCGAACCTGGCACGCAGGTTAGCGTGGCCGTAGTGCTATCGCCTACTTCTACTCTCCCGAGCGCTCCCAGATCAATAATAGCTTTGCCGTTCGAGCTGGTGCTTATGACGCTCCCGGTTAAAACCGTCGCTCCCGTTTGCGCAGCATTGCCGTTGATGGTGACTCGTCCCGCCTTCACCGTCAGCGTCCCCGTACAGTCCTGGCTCGTTCCCGCAGCGTGCGGTTTGGCGGCTTCAGGCGCTGCGAAGGAACGAAGCGTAAACACCGAAGCTACAGCGATGGCGAGAATAAGACTAATCGAGGATCTTGGAGAACTGGTTGGCAGCTTCATTGCTTCCTCCGGGACGCGGGGAGCGTTGGGGATCGACGCCCGCGATGCAGCCCCAGAATATGTAACTGGCATTTAAAAGTCAACAGCTTTTAGCTTCGCTATCATTGGACTTGAGTGACTGATATCGCAAAGCTCAGATGTACTCGGGCAGGTCCGCAGGCAGAATGTCTGAAAGCTTCGGGCTTCTTGCGTCTCTGGGTGAAAGAATCGGTTCCGACAAGCCCCACTTGATACCAATGCTTGGATCATTCCACGCGATGCCCCGCTCGTACTCGGGACGATAGAAGTCGCTGCATTTGTAGAGGAACTCGGCCGTCTCGCTTAAGACGAGATATCCGTGCGCGAACCCGGCCGGCACGTACATTTGGAGTCTGTTCTCCGCCGACAACAGACCGCTTGCCCATTTGCCAAAATGTGAAGAGCCTCGCCTGATATCCACAACAACGTCCAGCACTTCACCTTGAATAACACGGCAGAGTTTCGCTTGAGGATGCTTTACCTGGTAGTGCAACCCGCGAAGAGTATGGCGGACCGATCTCGCGTGATTATCCTGAACGAAACGATCCGTTATGCCGATCTCCGCGAACTCGAGCTCGTTATAACTCTCGAAGAAGAAGCCGCGCTGGTCTTCAAATACCGATGGCTCGACCATGCAGACGCCAGGGAGCGATGTGTCAATACGTTTCATGTTGTAGTCGTCAACGTTCTCACCGCCTGGATTACTCGCGCCTGGTCTAATTCGCTCAGGTGCGGGCCCATCGGCAGACTCAGCACTTCATTATGGATTGCTTCAGTCAGCGGATAGGATCCCGCCGGCTTCCCAAGATCCGCGTAAGCCTCCTGCAGGTGCGCCGGGATCGGGTAGTGCACAAGAGCGCCTATCCCGGCTTCCTTCAATTGCCTTTTTAGCTCGTCGCGCGCTTTCGATCGAACGACAAACAAATGCCACACCGGAGCCGCGCCCTCTGCGATAAGCGGCAGTAGCAGTCGAGTGCCCTCGAGTTCGTTCAAGTACCTTTCCGCAATTCGCACACGGCGCTCGTTCCATTCGTCGAGATGTTTGAGACGCACACGCAACAATGCCGCTTGTAGCTCATCCAGCCGGCTGTTGAAGCCTCTCTCTCCGTTGTAGTACTTGCTCTTCGACCCGTAGTTGCGTAGCAGCCTTATCCTTTGGGCCAACTCATCGTCGTCGGTGGTTACCGCGCCGGCATCGCCGTAGGCCCCGAGATTCTTCGTCGGATAAAAACTCCATCCGGCTGCGTCGCCAAGGCTTCCAACCATGCGATCACCGTAGCGCGCACCATGAGCCTGGGCCGCGTCCTCGATCACCTTCAAACCATGCCTTTGCGCCACCTCATTGATAGCGTCCATTTCGGCGGGCTGCCCGTACAGGTGCACCGGAAGGATTGCCTTCGTTTTGGATGTAATCGCAGTCTCAATTCGCCGCGGATCGAGGTTGAAAGTTCTCTCGTCGGGCTCTACGGGCACCACCGTGGCCCCCGAGTTTGAAACAGCCAGCCAGGTCGCGATGTAAGTATTTGCGGGGACGATGATCTCGTCATTCGCGCCAATCCCGTACGCGCGAAAAATCAACTGCAACGCTTCGAGTCCGTTTCCGACACCGACACAATGCCTGGCGCCGCAATACGCTGCAAACTCTCGCTCGAAAGCCGCGGCCTCTTCGCCGAGTATGTACCAGCCGGAGTCCATCACTCGCTGATACGCCGCATCCAACTCAGCTTTGATCTCTATGTAGGTCTGTCCTAATTCAAGAAAAGGTACTTCTTTCATGATTTACTCAGTGACAAAAACTCGTCGTAATCTTTGATGTATTCGCCTGGATTGTAAACGTCTGAAGCAAGCACCGTAAGCACCGCTTCGGGCGAGAAATCATGTTGCGTCGCCCAGATTTCCGGCGGCAAATAAAGAGCGAGCTCGGGTCTGTCGAGCGAAACGTCATGATGCGTCTTGCCATCATCGAAAGTTACTACGCAGGAACCTTTCACGCACGTCAGGAGTTGATGCACCGTCCTGTGTGCGTGACCGCCGCGGGTCTGCCCTTCTCTGACGCCAAAAACGATGAAGTATCTCTTCGGAAGAAACGGAAGGGTGTCCTCATACTGCGCAAACGAAAGACTCCCGCGAGAGTCTTGAATAACCGGTAACTCGAAAAGGCGAGCACCCTGGATGCCGTCATATTCAATGAGCAGGGTTTCTTGTGTGGGCATTCACCGAATCCGTGTAAGGGCGGCGCAAGGACCAGAATCAACGATGAGCACTCGCCTGCGCAGGCTCCGGCTGCGGTTCAACCGCTAGTTGGCTACATCGCAGCAATTACCTATTTCCTTTAGAGAGTCGATCCCATGGGGAACGATCCAATGCGCACGATCATCCAACGTGAAAAATACTTCGACTACCTTATCAGGCCCAGCAGTCCCACAGAACTGATCTTCGCAATGAATACCATAGACCCATTCGGTACCGTGTGGCTGGATTCCCCCGAAGAACGTTTTGGGCCCAGTAATGTTGGTGTAATCGGGATCACCCAAGATCGCAGCAACTTGTTCTTTGGACATGCCGACCGAGAGTTTCTGGTAGTCACCAAATAGTTTAGATTGTCTTTCCGTTGAGGCCTCGTACGGAAAGGATCGTACTGAATTGACGAACTGTTCGCGATTGTGTTTGCCATCGGGAGCTGGCTGTCTATAGCAGGAAACAAGACAACTAGTAGCAACGAAGATCGGAATGACAACGGAGATTCTTTTCATATGTCGAGCATGGGTAGCCAACTCTAGTATGGCCGAATACCGCGCTGCGCGGCGCCCATCCCAAATGCTTTTAGTATCGAGTTTCCTAAAGTCCTTGCTCTGCTGTTGGGAACTATCACGATGTCATTGGCCAGGATGGGCACGTCCTCTTTGCGCCCCTTCATCACCGCACCAATGTCGACTGGAATTTCCTGACGCTTGCCGGTGGCAACATCCTGTCGAAAGATGACGCCGTTTCCGACCGCGGCGTTTAGAGTCGTTCCCTGGGACAGCGCGATCGCCTGCCTGACCGTCGTGCCATCGCTCAGCGGAAACGATCCGGGTGCGTTTACTTCGCCCGCGACGAAGAACACGTCTGCTTGCGGTATGTTGACGATGTCACCCGGCTCGACATTCGTATTCTGTTCAAAACGTCCCTTGAGCAACCCGCTAATGTTCACCGTTCTGAGAGTGAGTTCGGGTTCTTCTTCAGTAGAAGCTCCGGTTCGATCCGATTTCGCGCCGACAGGCGACGCCGCGCCCGCATCCGCCGAGTCGCTTTGCTTCTTCTTCACCTGGTGAATAATGAATGCAGTAGAACCATGGTTCTCCGCAAGTCCGCCCGCTACCGTGACCAGATTCAGCAGAGAAGGATGACCTTCCATCTGATAGACGCCGGGCTTACGAACGGAGCCCTGAATGAAGAATGTGTGACTGTAATACTGTTTCACGACCACGAGCACCTGAGGATCTTTGAGGTAGCGCACGCGCAGCGAATCGGCGATGAATTTCGCAAGCTCTTCGGGTGTCTTGTCCACGGCCTTGACCCTTTTCAGATAAGGCATGAGGAACGTTCCGTCGGCGTTGACTTGATAGGTGTTGGACAATTCGGTCGCGTCTTCAATTCGAACCTCGATCACGTCGCGCGGGCCAATACGATAGTCCTGATCCGGGGCGACGATGATCGTAGGCGTATCGCCAGGCTCGCTCGAGCTCCCGCCGGGAACTCTGACCTGCGGTTGCGGGCGAGTCTGCGAATAGGCTGGTGCGAGAATTCCAAACAAACACAACACCACTGCCCTCTCGATTCCAAGCCGAACTCTCGCGATTTTGTATTCCACAACGGTACTCCTATTCTTCAAGGTCCTATGGTCCTTTAAATCCAGCCCATTGCTGAGGAGCCGAATTATACACCCGGCTTCTGATGGTTACTATTGTTCCTTCATCGAGAAGTCGTCGAACCATGCCGTACCGCGAGTCGGCTCGTCATAGCTGAACCTGGGTTTGCGTTTGATGGAAACGACGACCGCGGACATCTCTCCGGAGGAGTTTTGGGGCGCGACGAACTCGACAGTCATGCGCTGCCAGTCGTGAGACCGCTGAGCGATAGGCTCCGAAGCGGCAATCCAATTCGAAGACGCGCGATCGGTGACGACGACCCTCGGACCTTCCGGGCTTTCAAGACCATCCGTCTTAACGAAACATTCAAGGCTGTAGCGCGCTCCCGGTCGAAGAATGACAAGTTGCTTGATTTCCTCGTCGAGCAGCGTCGTGTCGCGGCCGATGAATTCTATCCTCAGCGATCTTGAACCGGTTCGTGCGGTTGCCGCGTCGATAGCGAGCCGAGCGTATTCGCTGTGACCGAAATTCCAGTCGAATTGAGAGAAGTCCCTGAGAATGTCAGATTCAAAACTGCCGTTGGAAATGATCGCCGCCTGATCGCCCCTGCCGGCCAGCTCACGCCAAAGTCTACGGGCTGATTCGAACTTGCCGGCTGCAATCAGCGAGCTCAAGAAAGCAGCGCTCTCTTTTGCTGAAGCCACTCGATCACTGCGATCGATATTCCCGAAGACCTCTGCCGCTTCAGTGGCGCGCGACTCCTTTAACAGGAACTGCGCGAGCGTGAGCCCTGTGCTCGCATTGCTGCCGCTAACAGCTCGGACGGCGCCGACGTCTCCGTTCGACACACGCCATAACAAATCCAGCGTTCCGGGAAGCAGCTCGCTGTTGGCGGCGACCGCCATTCGAAGCTCTTCAAGCGACTCGCTGAGCTTACCCTCCCTGACCAGCAGGTTCCCAAGCCTGTAATGAACGTCCCAATAGTGCGGCGCCAACGTTCGCGCCGCCAGAAGTGACTCTTCCGCGGCCGCACGGTCGCCGTTCGCTTCCTGAGCTGAAGCCATCGTGAGCCTGAAGCGATAGTCATTTGGTGAGAAACGGACAGCTCTCGCGGCGTACAACTCGTTACTTCCAAGATCGCCGTCGCCTTCGGCCAGCTCGGCAGCAGCGAGCCTGGCGTTCAACCGGGCCGAGCCCGGGAAGTACTCCACAGGCACGCGCAACATATCGCGCGTGACCAACAGCCTCTCATCAGCAAGCGTCCCGACTACAAATCGCGAGACGATAACGATTGCGAGCAACGAGCAGAACACGAGAGCAACAACGGCGATAGCAAATCTCGCGCTGAGGTTGGTTAGTTTCACGTCGAGTGTCATCTTGAAGAAAAGAGGTTATATCAACAGGCCTCAAAGATGCGATAGCGCCATGTAAGGGCGGCCCTCCGTGGCCGCCCTTCAGTAGAAGTCGAAACCTCTTCGGCACCACTGAGGTGCGGCCACGAAGGGCCGCCCCTACATGATCTCGCTAGACCATGACCTGGCTAGACAAAAACAAACCGGTCGGCGAGAGTGAAGTTCACAAGGGAGCAGACCACGATGGTAATCAGGTTCGCGACTTGAGGATTCAGGCTCAGGGCCCCTACGAGCAGCAACATCAGAATCGAATTGCCGATAAGCGAAACCGCTCCGTTCGTCGCGTTAAACTTGAGTAATTTCAATAACACACCGGACGCGCGTCTCTCGGCCCACGTCCACTGCCTGTGCCACGCGAAGTTGTGCAATATCGCCGCTTCAACCGCGAGCGCGGTAGCCGCCAGATAATGCATACCTGTTAAGCGCAGGAGTGCCGCAAGCATCGCCGCTTGAACGATCACCCCGCCGGCTCCGACAGCGCTGAATTTGAAGAAGCGGCGCGAGACGCTGGCTGACGATGAAGCGTCCCCGACTTCAATTTCGCTCACAACGCGAGGCATCATACTTTTTCGGCTCGATACAGCGTTACGGTGTTGCGCGTAACTGAAATCAGCAGCACGACTGCCATCAAGACGATAGCTACAACCGCGCCGATATCGAAGAACAGATGCTTGTCTCCAAAGATGCGGGTTGTCGGGTGTGACATCGCTCGGAGGTTGCCAATCGCCAACAGTATCCTCAACTCCGTAGGGCTGAACTTGTAGAAAGAGATCCTGAAAGTTCCGATCGTGTAGGTCGCGAGATAGACGTCGATCGATAACATGAAGTAAACCACCAGCATTCCGAGCGCGATGTTCCACGACACCAGCCCCGACAGCGCGAGCCCGCAAAGCGTAAACATGATTCCAAACGCATCTATGATGTGATCAACATAGAAGCCGTACCTGGGCCGCTGCTTGTTGCGCGCGCGCGCCAGTGTTCCGTCCAGACTGTCTCCAAACCAGTTGATCGCCAGACATAGATTGACTACCAGGAGCGCCGCCACCGGATACCACCTTGCGAACGCATAGCTCCCGCCTGCGATTAACATTGCGGCGAAGCCGAGCAACGTCAGGTGGTCGGGCTTCACCCACGGCGGCATGTTGCGCGCCAGCCAGCTCAAACACACTCGCTCGAGCGGCGCGAGCAAGCTGGTCTGTTGACGATCGGCGCTCTTGAATTCCGGGTCGACCACGGATTTCTGAGGGAGACTGTTTGCGACTGCGGTATTTATCATTATTGTCTCGCAAGATTTCTCACCGCCGCATACGCATCAAGCGGCGATAACAAAACAATCATCAACCATACGGGGATCGAAATCAGAGCCAGGATCACTCGCTTGAGCACAACGCTTTTTGTTTCGATTGAATGCCCGGCTAACGCGCCGCTGACCACCAGGTTCACAAGAGGCGCGGAGACTCGGCGATAGACATCACCTTCGGTGCAAGTCGCGAGCATCGAAGTTTTGTACGCGGACGGTTCCGGCATGATTGCGAGCGTGTGTTCATCTCGCTGATGAATACCGCACCGGCGGCAAAATCTATCGAACTCGAGCAAGCCCGAGCCGCACCGGTGACATAGCTTAATCGCTACTGTCTTTTCTTGAGACTCGTCCATAACAACTTCTCGCCTCGGTGGCGGCAGTTCAGAGTTCAAGCTTTAGCTTGCTCTTGACCTTTGTGCGTCGAAAACCGGCAAGCTAAAGCTTGAACTCTGAACTACGTCTCAAACTAACGCGCTACCCAGCCTCGATGGCTCCCGGACTCCTTTATGACTCGGAGCCAGCCTTCACAAGCAAGGGCAAGCACGATGCCACAACATCGATGCGGGCTAACCACCGAGTTGAAATGGAGTTAAAACAAGCCAGTTCGGAAATCGCGAATAGATGGGGGCGCAGCAAAAACCCGACAGATGAAATTAATCGGCTTACTCGATTGTCGTTTAAGTTCGGCGCACCACACTTCTATTCCCAAGACCATCCGCAGATTTCGCGGATTACACAGATCAAAACAGGGACCGGATGCTAAGACCAAGGTGATCGATACACTAAGTTCAATCTGCGTCATCTGCGTCATCTGCGGATAGACTCCTCATCTTCGAACGAAAGAGGTCATACGCCGACGTCGTCGCGAGCCCGGATAATGCTACGACGAACGCGAAGAACTCGACGACGTATCTGGGCTCGGGGTTTTCCATGCGTGCCAGAACTACAAGACGCGGAACAATGAGGAGTGCAAGCAGAAGCAGCCAGCGCCGTGACGGTCTATCTCTCCACATCAACCACGCGCCGATCAGGCCCAGGCCGGTGTACAGGAGGGTGAGAATCGCGAACAACGGTAACCAATATTGCTGATCAAGGTCCGTGTCCAGGGAAGACAGCGGAAGGAGTTCACCCTGGAACGGATAATACTGCGAGTGAGTGTCGAACCACATTGACGCGGCGCGCTTTAAAGGAACCCCCACGTAATAGCGGGTGGGGTTGCGTGCTATGCGTTCGCGAGTCAACTCGGCGAAGCCCGCGTCTACCTCCGGCGTCATTTCGACAGGCGGCTTAGGTTCCGGCTCGTCCGGGGTGTCCGCTTCGTCGCGAGGCGAGCCGGCCTCCTCAGCAGTATCTTCATCAGAATCCAAAGGAGCTGTAGCGTCGCTCTGCTTTTCAGGATTCGGTGATTGGCCGGGCGGCTTCACTTCGGGAACTGGAGCGACCGCCGGCGGCGGACCGTTGTCTGCCCCGCTGTCAGGATGATTGTACCGCTCGAGCAGCTCGGCTACACGCTCGCGCTCGGCGGGCGAATCGAACGCAAAGTCCGGCATGTTCTCGATGTGAATCTGTTCCTGATCCAGCGGAAACTCTACAAGCTCAGTGTACTTCGCATCATCAACCCATGTTCGCAGCCATCCGATATAGCCGTTTGGCACGAACTCGCCCGGCATATTCGCTTGAGACGGGGAGATGGGTTGAAAGACTCCGAACACGCGCGCGTTCCTGATTGCCCACGGCGTGAGCGCGACCGCGAATCCCAATGTAAGAACCGCTCCGCTTAGAATTGTCTGTCCGAGTATCTGGCGAGGCGAGCCGCTCAACGCGTCGCTCATTGGTCGTTCTGTTCCGAGCCGGATCATCGCGCGATACAGCCTGACGAGGCCGGCCAGGACGACGGTGAACCCCACCGCGGCTACGAACAACCCGCTGTCGGGACGCACCAACGTTGCGAGCCCGCCCGTCAATCCCGCAAGAGCGAACCATCCAACACTCTTGGCGCAGTTGGTAGTCTTAATCGCAAAGGTGCCCATTAGCGCGCACGCTGTTGCAAGGAGGATCGTGCAGGTCTCCGTCAGGATTGTGCCGACATAGATAGCCGGAAATGGACAGAAGACAGCGAGAGCAAGGGCGATTAGAAGTAGACGGCGTCGGACTTTATAGGTCCTATGTGGCGACCAGGCCAATGCCAGCAAAGCAATCAGCCAACAAGTGATCGTGTCGAGTACCGCTTGAACGACACGGACTGCGCGATTGTTTTCGTGACCGAACAACGAATAGATTCCAGCGAGCAACAGTGGATAACCCGGCACGCGAATGAAGGTAGGCGGATAAGGCTCCTCGGTTTCGATTGAGTAGCTTCGATGTTCGAGAATGTTTATCGCGATTCGCGCGTAGAGACGCCCGTCATCCGGTTCGTCGCTCGGCCAATGCAAAGCTATGAACAGGCGAAACCCTAAACCGATGATTGTAAGTAAGACGGCGGCGGCGATGTATCGTTTCATTTGTCTGTTAGTTCGATTGAGAGCAGCGCTCTCTAGTTGGATTATACATCGCCGGTTAGAGCGGCGCCGGTTTGGTCACCCCCGGACTCGATCGGGCGTGATTAGAAGTGGCTTGTCGCGTTCAGACGTGTGAGTTCCGGAGGCTTGGCAGTTTGGAACTCTTCGCCCTCCGTCAAGAGGGCAATCTTTATTGCAACAGACGCGGCGAGAGCGCGAACTCCGTGAGGAGTTCCATGTCCCGCTGGAACATCACTACATTTCACCCCCTGACGGGGTGAAACAACCACTTCGTGGTTGCGACCGCGTAGCGGTGTCCTCTCGATAGTGAGCCAGGTGCGGGATAACCTGGGCCGCGTAGCGGTTACCTATTGTCCTCGTAATCCAAACGCACAAGGTAACCGCTACGCGGTCCTAAGGCACCGCCCTCCCGCGAAGCTACCGAGAGGACACCGCTACGCGGCTATCCTCGGTCGCATTGTTGAGCTTTAGCAAGCGAAATGTCCAAACTCCAGTCACCCTGACGGGGTGAACAGCCCGGGCGCTGTCATTACTATAAACATGGCCCTCCTGACGGAGGGCCAAACCACCAATAATCGGACTTCAGTCAAGCGATGTGTTTGCCATCGGTCCCATTTTCAGCACACCCGATTCGATCTTCTTTCCGGTGAAACCTCATGCTCGCGAGAGCGATTCCTCCAGCCGCTGCCGCAAACGCAAAGTACTCCACCGTGTAGCGCGGTTCGGGATGCTCCTGAGCCGCCAGGAACGCGAGCCTCGGTGCGACAAGCAACGCCAGCAGCACCACCCACCGTCGTGAAGCTCTCGTAGTCCACATCACCAACACGCCAATCAGCGCTACGGCGGTGTACAACCCCGTTAAGGATGCAAAGAGCGAAAGCCAATACTGCTGATGAGCATCTCGGTCGAGATTCGACCAGGGAAACAACTGACCTTGAAACGGGTAGTACTGAGAGTGCGTGTCAAACCACAGCGCAATCGCGCGCTTAAGCGGCAGACCAACGTAGTGTCGGAATGGATGGCGGCCGATGCGCTCGTCAGCGATCTGGCGGAACCCGGCGTCGATCTCCGGAGTCATCTTCACAGAAGGCCCAGGCTCGCTCGCGTCGTCGTCGTCCTCGCGCTCACCGGAGTTTGTTTCGAGGTTTGCTTCGGGTCTTGCAGGATGGTCATAGCGTTCCAGCAGCGCTGCAACGTGATCGCGTTCTTCAGGAGAGTCGAATGCGTGCCCGGGCATGTCTTCAACGTGAATCGGATAGAGATCGATCGCCTCCTCGAAGGGCCTGACGTAACGCTCCTCGTCGACCCACGTTCGCAGCCAGGAGACGTAGCCGAACGGAACAAACTCGTACGGCATATTGGCGTATTGCGGGGCGACTGGTTGAAAGACCCCAAACACTCGGGCGTTTCTGATAGTCCACGGAGCGAGCACCACCGAGAATCCTATTGTCAGCGCAACGCCGCTTAAGACCATCGCGAACGCCGCGCTCGCTCTCCTGGTCTTCCCGCCGCTTGCCGCGCTCGGTAATGACACGAATGCCCGGAAGAGTCCGGCCCCTGCGAGCATCGCTGCGGCGCCGCAAACAAACAGCGCACAATCGGGCCGGCACATCGTCGCGGCCCCTCCGAGCAGGCCCGCCGCGAGCCCTAGCAAAGTTGCTTTCTCAGGGCGCTCGCTCTTCAGCGCGAGCGTGGCAACGAGGGTCGACGCGGTTATCAGCAACGTCGCCCATGTTTCAGTCAAAATCGTCGTCACATATACCGCGGTGAAGGGGCACAACGCTGCGAGCCCGAGCGCAATCAACATCGCTCGACGACGCTTCTGTACATTCCACTGGGCGGGAGACCACGCAAACGCCAGCAATGCGATCAACCAGCACGTCGCCGTGTCCGCGGTCGTCTGGATTACACGAACCGCACGGTCATTTCCCTGTCCGAATAAGTAGTATGCTCCCGCGAGAATCAGGGGATACCCGGGAGTCCGAACGTAGGTAGGCACAAACGGCTCTTCTTCTTCACCTGAGTAGCCCCGATGATCAAGGAGATTGCGCGCAATCTGAGAGTAGAACTTGCCGTCGTCATCATCATCGGGCGGAAGATGGAACGAAAGGTAAAGGCGAAATCCGAACGCGCCCAACGTCAGCACGATGGCGATGGTGATGTATCTTCCTATCTTCGTCATTTGCGTTCTCGACCACCGCCCGGCCGTTCCATAACGAATGTGGCACTGAACCGAGTAGTGTATTATAGATGCTTACACCTGTAGGGGCGTCCCTCCGTGGGCGCCCCTCATTGTGGTGAGGATTGGGCCTGGAACGAGGGGCGCCCACGGAGCGACGCCCCTACAGGTGTACACTACTTTGGACCCCGCAAGAATTTGACGATGGTATCAGACCGTTCAGCCACCGCTCGGCTCGCGAAGTGGCGGGCATTGCGAGGCTGAAATCTATGAACAGGTATCGAGCAACTCCCGTCTTCTTCGATCCCAAAAAAAAGCGCTGGCCGCGATTGCGGAGAGGCGTCTTTTTGACCGGTCTTATTCTCTCATCGCTATTCGGTGTGCTGATCTTCAGCATCTTGATCAATCCGCTCTTGCCCAATCTGCATTTGCCTCAGTCGAGCCTGTTTGGGAAGGGAACGCGCACGCCCACTGCCGAACTTATTGAAACCGAGCCGCAACGCAAGCTTCGCGAAGCCAAACAAAAACTCGACTTGGAGCGAAGCAAGCGCGCGGCCGCGCGTCATCCGCGCAAACAGCCACACGCGTCGTCAAACGACCAGCTCGATGTTGCCTTTTACGTTACGTGGGACGAGACGAGCCTTAGTTCACTCAAGGAAAACATCAAAAACCTCGACGTCGTGATCGGCGAATTCCTGCATCTGGACAACGCTGACGGCTCGGTGTTAGAGGAGAGCCGAAAGCCCAAGAAGAATCCCGACGGGCCGGGTGAAGAAAAGGCCGTAACTCAATTCATCCGAGCGACGCGCCCCGATCTGAAGATCATGGCGCTGGTCAACAACTTCTCCGACAGTGTCTGGGAGACTGACAAACTCACAGCGATGCTTGCAACCCCGGAGGCGCGGGCCCGCTGCATACACCAACTGGTCGACTATGCGAACGGCCACGACTTTGCCGGGATCAGCGTTGACTTCGAAAACGTTCCCGATGCGAGTCAGCCCGCGCTGATCCAGTTTACGGCCGATCTCTCAACGGCGCTGCACGCTTCCGCGCGCGAAGTCTCAATCAATCTTCCGGTCAACAACGACTCGTTCGACTACCGCAAGCTCTCCGCTGCTGTCGACTATGTGATCTTGATGGCATACGACCAACATTATTCCGGAAGCGAGCCGGGTCCGGTGGCGGGACTCGACTGGTTCGAGAATATGCTTCGGCTGCGCCAGGCTGACGTGCCGGCTTCAAAGACCATAGTCGCGATCGGCAATTACGCTTATGACTGGAAAGACGGACTCGAGCCCGAGATCAGGACTTTCGAGGAAGCTGTGCTGACCGCGGCGGAGTCGTCGGACGAAGATGAAAAAATACAGATCCAGCTCGATCCGGTATCGCTCAACCCAAGGTTCGATTGGACCGAGATAGAAGATGGTCAGGAGAAGCGTCATCAGGTCTGGATGCTGGATGCGGTGTCGGCGTTCAATCAGATTGTTGTGACCCGCTCACTGGGCGCTAACGGAGTTGCATTGTGGCGACTCGGAAGCGAGGACCCGTCGCTGTGGAACTTCTTTGGCGCCGATATTCCACTTGATGAGGCCGCAGCTTCCAAGCTCACTCGAATGATCTACGGCTACGGGCTCGACTACGAGCCGGAACAGAATCTTGGAGAGATCCTGCGCATTACTGCCAAGCCCAAAGAGGGAGCGCGTGAAATAAAGTTCGATCCGGTTCGCGGCTTGATCAATGCCGAGACTGTTACCGAGTTTGCGTCGCCGTGGGTAATCACTCGGTACGGATCCGCGCGGGGCAAGATCGCGCTAACCTTTGACGATGGTCCCGATCCCCGGTACACCGCACAGATTTTGGACGAGCTAAAAAAGGCAAACGCGCCGGCGACCTTTTTCGTCGTCGGGCTTAGCGGAGAGTTGCACCCGGACCTGCTGAAGCGAGAAATCGCTGAAGGCCACGAGATAGGCAACCATACCTTCACTCACCCAAACGTAGCGACGATCACCGATACGCAGTTCAGACTAGAGTTGAGAGCAACGCAGTTTCTATTTGAAAGTGTACTGGGCCGCAGCACGCTATTGTTCCGGCCCCCTTTCGCCGAAGACTCCGAGCCGGTCACGCCCGATGAGGTTCGGCCACTCGATCTTGTAAACGACCTGGGCTACGTGACAGTTGGAATGCTGATCGACCCTGGTGACTGGCGGCGGCCAGGCGCCGAACAGATCATTGATAATACTGTCGAGCAGGCGAAAAACGGTAAGGGCAACGTCGTTCTACTGCATGATTCGGGCGGCGATCGTTCGCAGACTGTTCAGGCGTTGCCCGAACTAATCAAGCAATTGCGAGCTGCCGGCTTTGAACTCGTCACAGTCAGCGAGCTGATGGGCAAGTCTCGCGATGAGGTAATGCCTCCGGTATCTTCCGATATGTGGTGGCAGACCTGGTCGGGGCGCGCCGCGTTCGCCACGATTAACTTCGTCATAAGCGCGATTCGGTATCTGTTCCTGATTGGAATTTTTCTCGGCGCCGCCCGCCTGGTGTTCATCGGGACGCTGGCCATCATCGAACACTGGCGCGAGCGACACGCGGTTTACGACCCGGCCTACAGTCCAACGGTGGCGGTTATCGTCCCCGCGTTCAACGAAGAAAAAGTTATCCTTCAGACGGTCACGTCATTGCTGGCGTCGGATCTTCCGCCGAATTTCGAGATCGTTGTCGTAGACGACGGCTCGACCGACGAGACTTATCGCCGTTGCGTGGAAGCGTTCGCCGACGAGCCTCGCGTGCGAGTCTTCACAAAGCCAAACTCGGGCAAGCCGGATGCTCTTAACTTCGGCACGCTCCACACATCTTCGGAGATCGTGATTGCGCTGGATGCCGACACACTCTTCGCCCGAGATACGATCAGCAAGCTGATCCGCCATTTTGCGAATCCTAACGTCGGGGCGGTTGCCGGCAACGCGAAGGTTGGGAATCGAATCAACCTGCTGACTCGATGGCAAGCGCTCGAGTACGTTACCAGCCAGAACCTTGACCGCCGGGCTTTCAATCTGCTGAATTGTGTAACGGTTGTTCCCGGCGCGGTGGGGGCCTGGCGCCGCGAGCTGGTCGAACAGGCCGGAGGGTTCAACGACTTAACGCTTGCCGAGGATGCCGACCTCACGATGGCAATTCGCAAACTCGGCTACTCAATCGCTTACGAAGACGAAGCCGTCGGGTTGACCGAAGCGCCGGACACAGTTCGAGGCTTCGTCAGGCAACGATACCGATGGATGTACGGGACACTTCAAGCCGCCTGGAAACATGCTGATGCGCTGTTCCGCCCGGCGTACGGGTCTCTGGGCTTCGTGGCATTGCCAAACATTTTCATCTTTCAAGTTCTGTTCCCGCTCATCTCGCCGGTGATGGACCTGTTGATGCTCGTGACTCTGGCGACATCGGCGTTCAACAAATGGCAGCATCCTGCTGAATTCTCGCCCGATTCGCTTTGGCGCGCTTTGTTTTATTACGCGATGTTCGTAGCGCTCGAGTTCACCGCGGCGGTGATAGCTTTCCTACTTGAACCCAAAGAGAATAAGCGCCTGCTCGTATGGCTCTTCTGGCAGCGATTCTTCTATCGCCAGCTTATGTATTACGTGGCGATCAAGTCGACACTCGCCTCGCTGCGCGGCGTGGCGGTGGGATGGCAAAAGCTCGAGCGCAAAGCAACAGTGAAAGCGTGATGAGTGAAACGTGATGCGTGATCCGTGATTCGGTAAGCAACGTTCACGCATCACGTTCACGCATCACGGTTCACGCATCACGGTTCACGCATCACGGTTCACGCAACACTCTTATCTGGAGACCTGCGCTCGCCCCTTCGTGTATTTCAGCCGGCCTTCAACCGAATTCCAATTCATATTCGAGAAGAACGCCTCGATGTACTTGGGACGGTCAGCCGGCTTGTAGTCCAGCAGGAACGCGTGTTCCCAAACGTCCATCACAAGCACCGGATTGTAGCCGGCGACCTCGCCGCTCTGGTGCAAGCTGATCCAGTGGTTCGACAGTCGTCCGGATTCCGGCTGCTCAAAACAGATCGCCCACCCGACTCCTCGCATTTTGCCGACGCCTACGAAGTCCGCTTTCCAGATTTCATAGCTCCCAAAGCTCGACTCCGCCGCTTTGTAGAAAGCGGTGTTGCCCGCGGGATCTGTTTCGCCGTTCTTCTTTAAATTCTCGAAGTAGTATTCGTGAAGCACCATGCCATTGAACTCGAAGCCAAGCCTTCGCTTCAGCTCGGAGTAAAGCGGCATTTCTTCCTGATCCACCTTTCCGTCCTTCAAGAATTCGGCGATACGTTCCTCAAGTTTGTTTGTCTCCTTCACGTAACCCTCATAAAGCTTAAAGTGCATTTCCAAAGTCTGATCCGAGATACCCTTAAGCCCACTCAGATTGAACTGCTTTGCCTTGTACGGTTCGGTTGCAAACATGTGTCCTCCTTTGCATCGAGATAGAGACTCGCCGGCGCTTGTGCCGGCAAGCATCTCAAATCTCTGTTTCCAACGAAAAAGCTAATAATGAAAGACATTTTGAAGCTGCGTTCCAACGATCACAGCGCGAAGAAACAACTCGACAGTGAACGCGGACCTAAGGTTAAGAGCAACTGCCCTGCCAGAGGCGAAGTTCGTCGCTCTGGCATGACTCTCGCTTAAACATCAGGTTGTCCGTCGTTGTCTCGAGGATCGACGGACTGCATTTCCGAAGGAGGTAAAGAAGCAATGTCACTAAAGAAATCCGCGCTTGCAATCTTCCTGTTCGGCGCTGTGGCAGGCGCAGCTCTCGGACAGGGACCGATGCACAAACGCGTCAACTTCTCGATCAATGTTCCTTATGAACTGAAGAAGAGCGATATCGTCCTTCCCCCGGGGAACTACGTGCTCTACCAAATCAGTGATAACGCCCCGCATCTGTTTGCGCTCTACCGCGACAATACAAGGCATTCACCGATAGCGATCATAAGTACAGTTCGCCTTGGATACAGCGCGACCGGGTTTCCGTCCAAAACGCGGATGCTGATGGAAACTGACGAGTCGTCGCCTGACGGTAACAAAGTGCTGGAGGGTTGGAACATACCCGGCGAGGACGGGTGGGAGGCAATCTCCTCCGTCTCAACTCGTCACGCAACGGTGCGCACCAGATGACGAAGGCGCGAATACCAGAGCGCAGGTCCAGTTTCAGGCTTTCGACTCACCCGACTCATCTAGCCTGATCGCGTTTCGCTGATGTTTCGAAAGATGCTGGGAAAAAAGAGCGGCTGTTAAGGAGGAGGTTATAGTCTGGTTCGGGTCAATGAATTTAACAGCCGCTCTAAATCACTGTGCGCCCTGTATCCTACACGCCAGGCAATTAGAACTCGATTAAGCAGAGATTAATTTCTGCTTATGAACTAGTACTAACTGCGCTTCTTCAAATTCGCGAGGACAGTTTCCACTCGCAAGCGATGTTCGTCGGAGGCAAGGCAGCGATAGAGCGACTTGTTGATTTCCTCGAAAGCCGCGTTCGTGTCCATATCGATCAGCGAGCGAGTCAGGCGCTTGGTTTCAAACAGGGCATTGCGAGGCTTCGATGCAAGCACTCCAGCAAGTTCCATCGCGCGCTGCATCAACTCTTCTCCCGGATAGACATGGTTGACGAGCCCGATGCGAAACGCTTCATCCGCCGAAATGTTCTGACCGGTCATAGCCAGCTCTTTGGCCCTCGCCAGACCAATGCTCTTGTAAAGCGGATGAATGATCTGGGTGAGCCCGATGTTAATCTCTGCCTGGCCAAAGATTGCTTCGTGGGCGGCAAGCCGGATATCGCAAAAGGCGGCCAGGTCGAACCCGCCAGCGATCGCAGCGCCGTTGACGGCCGCTATTACCGGTTGCGGCAATGACCATATTCGCCGGAAGACTTTCGTAACAGTATCCAGGTAGGAAACCTTTTGGTTAGTAGTCCAGCTTACCAGGAGATTAAGGTCCAGTCCCGCGCAAAAACTCGAACCGGCGCCGGTGATAACCACGACGCTCAGCGCGCTGTCTGCCTCCGCGCTCTTCAAAGCCCCGGATAACTGCTTTACCAGGTCCGGGTGGAGCGAGTTGCTCTTCTCCGGGCGGTTCAGAATCAGCGTAACAATAGCTCCCTCTCGCCGGCTCAATACCCGCGGTTCAGGTTTCATGCTTGTCATCGCGCCTCCCGAACGCGGCGGTTCCGTTGCCGCGCTCCGCGACATGATAAGGCAGCGGGTGCTTAGTTGACAGCTCCGATGGTGCACCCTAGCATTCCTATCGCGACCAGCAATCGGCGGTGCTGTCTTAATTAGGAGTGCGGCGGCAAGGTACTCCGCGACGCCGCTTTGGCTGGTGATTGAATCGATTGGGAAGGAAAGCGGCGTCGCGGAGTACCTTGCCGCCGCACTGCAAATTAAGACACCGCCCAGCAGCCCGGCCGCGGGACTAGCAAGCTGATGGAGAGTAAAAGAGATGGCAATAATTCGCGCTTTCAATGCGCTTCGGCCCCCAACAGAAAAAGCGCTCGAAGTCTCGTCAGTACCCTATGACGTGGTGAACACTACTGAAGCTCGGCAGCTTGCGGCCGGTAATCCGCTAAGCTTCCTGCGCGTGTCGCGACCCGAAATAGACCTTCCCGACGGAATCGACGTTCATTCGGATGTGGTCTACGACAAAGCCGCCGAGAACTTCGAAAAGTTGAAATCGGAGGCGCCGCTCAACCCCGAAGATACTCCAAGTCTTTACGTCTATCAGCTTCGAATGGGCGCGCACACCCAGACCGGCATCGCCGCCTGCTGCTCGGTGGACGAGTACGACTCCGACGTCATTCGCAAGCACGAACGGACGCGCAAGGACAAGGAAGACGATCGAACCCGGCACATCCTCGCGCTTCGCGCGCAGACCGGCCCGGTCTTTCTGACATATCGCGGCCGTGACGACATCAACGACCTTGTCATCCGGGCGCAACAGCAGGAACCGCTCTATGACTTCCAGGCGGAGGACGGCGTCGCTCACACGATCTGGCGGGTCGATCATTCGGATCGCGACCTCCTGATCGAGGCCTTTGACTCCGTCCCGTTGTTATACATTGCAGACGGCCACCACCGCGCCGCGAGCGCGAGCCGCGCGCGGGCCGAGCTCAAAGAAAAGAACACCGAGCACGATGGTAATGAGGAATACAACTTCTTTCTCACGGTTCTGTTTCCCGCGGATCAGCTCCAGATACTGTCCTACAACCGCGCGGTGAAGGACTTGAACGGGATGTCATCGGGCGAGTTTCTTACGCTGCTATCGGAGAAGTTCACGATCGCTCGGGCATCGTCACCTACACCTGCTGCCAAGGGCGAGATATGCATGTATATCGAAAGCCGCTGGTACAATCTGAGCGTCGCCCCTGGCACTACCAACCCCATCGACCCGATTTCGTCACTTGACGTCAGCGTCCTTCAGGAACGAGTGCTCGACCCACTGCTCGGGATCGCGGATGTCAGGACCGACAAGCGAATCGACTTCGTGGGTGGGATTCGCGGCACGGCGTCACTTGAACAGATGGTCGACCAGGACAAGGCAGCCGTGGCGTTCTCGATGTACCCGGTGACTGTTGACGAGTTGATGGCTATCGCGGATGCGAGCGAGATAATGCCGCCAAAATCGACATGGTTTGAACCGAAACTGCGAGATGGCCTATTGAGCCATCTGGTTTAGCTTACAGGTTACAGGGCACAGGTGACAGGTCGTCGAGCATGCCGGTTTTCACCGTTCCCCGTCAGCTGACAACGTGTTCCCTAGAAATGACCTTCAGAGAATTCCGCGACAAGGCGATATGGCCGACTCTATGCAGTAGCGCGGCGTTCGTCGTTACCAATTTCATAGTGGAGACACGCCACATTTCATGGAATCCATCACCCAGAAATGTTGCGCCGTTGTGGGTCAACATTATCTTGTACACCAGCGGCTGGACAGCATTCGTGCTTGGGATGCTGACGCTTCCGCGATGGTATTCCTTTGTTGCTTTCCTTTCTCTGGTTTGGGTTTTGTTCGTCATCGCCGGAAGATGAACGTCAGAATGGAAGGTGATATTATCGAACCGAAACTTTCGTAGAGGTGCACAGATGAAAGTGCTCATCGCAGACAAATTTCCCGCAAGCGGGCAGACAGATTTGAAGCAGGCGGGATTCGAGGTCGCCTACAATCCGGACGCCAGAGACGACGCACTTACCGATGCGATCAAATCCAGTGAGGCAGACATTCTTGTCGTTCGTGGAACGAAGGTGACGGGAGAGATGCTCGAAGCCGGTCGCTTGAGCCTGGTGGTGCGGGCCGGGGCCGGCTACAACACGATCGACGTGAAGACAGCTTCCGCGCGCGGAATCTACGTTACTAATTGCCCGGGTAAGAACTCGATTGCCGTCGCGGAGCTCGCGTTCGGGTTGATGTTGTCGCTGGACCGGCGAATACCTGACAACGTCGCCGATCTCAGGCAAGCCCGCTGGAACAAGAAAGTGTACAGCAAAGCTCGAGGCCTATTCGGTAGCACGCTCGGGCTAATCGGTCTCGGACGAATTGGACAGGAGATGGTCACCCGGGCTAAAGCATTCGGGATGCCGGTCGTTGCGTGGAGCCGCTCGCTGACCCCCGAACGCGCTGAACGATTAGGCATCGAGATGAAACAGTCTCCGCTCGAGGTCGCTTCCGCGGCCGATGTCGTCAGCGTGCATCTAGCCCTGAACGCCGACACGAAGAACCTGATCGACGAGAAGTTCTTTGCGGCGATGAAGCCAGGTTCGTACTTCATCAATACCTCGCGCGCCGATGTCGTAGATCAGGCGGCACTCGCACAAGCGGTCAAGGAGCGGGGCCTGCGTGCGGGTCTGGACGTCTTTGCGGGTGAGCCGACAGGCGGCGTAGGGACGCTCGAAGATGATGTTTTCAAAGTCGACGGTATCATCGGCACTCATCACATCGGCGCTTCTACAGAACAAGCTCAGCAGGCTATCGCAGAAGAGACCGTTCGCATCATTCGCGAATACAAAGAAGCGGGCCGCGCGCCAAATGTCGTGAATCTGGCTAAGAAGTCTGCCGCGACTCATTTGTTGGTCGTTCGGCATTACGATCGCGTGGGGGTGCTCGCAAGCGTGTTCGACCCACTCAAGCAAGCAGGCATCAACGTTGAAGAGACTGAGAACATCGTGTTCGATGGAGCGGTCGCAGCGATCGCTCGCATCCACCTCGACTCGGCGCCGGCAGACGGTGTGCTGGATGCGATCAAGTCGAACTCGAAAGACATAATCGAGTTGAGCCTGCTTAAGCTTTGACAATTTTGGATTTTAGATTTTGGATTTGGACGTTGACAGAAATGAATGAACGGGAATTCAAGCAACGCACAAAGGATTTGGCGCTGCGGGTAATAAGACTTGGTTGTAGCGTCGATCAAGACCCTTCGCGCCAAGAGTGCGGCAATCCAAAATCCAATCTAAATCCAAAATATGCAATCTTGACCAGAGAGGTAATGCCATGACACACAGAATCTACAATTTTTCAGCGGGCCCGGCCGTGCTGCCGCTGCCCGTTCTCGAAGAGGCTCAGCGCGATCTGGTAGAGCTGCCCGGCGTCGGCATGTCGATCCTCGAGATCAGCCATCGCTCGAAAGCTTTCGACGAAATCATCAAGGGTTGCGAAGCCGACATTCGAACACTCGCCGGCATGCCCGACAACTATCACGTGCTGTTCCTGCAAGGCGGCGCGTCGATGCAGTTCTCGATGGTTCCGATGAACCTGCTTCCCGCCGGCGGCAAAGCCGACTACGTCAGCACCGGCTCGTGGTCCAAGAAAGCCATCAAAGAAGCGCAAAAGGTCGGGACGGTGAACGTCGCCGCTTCGACTGAATCAGATGGCTTCAAGCGCGTTCCCAGACAGGACGAGCTCAGGCTCGATCCGGAAGCCGCTTACGTTCACATCACCACCAACGAGACGATTCACGGAGTCGAGTGGAAGTACGATCCCGAAGTCGGCAACGTGCCCCTGGTGGCGGATGCATCGTCGGACATCTTTGGTCGTCCTATCGATGTCGGCAGGTACGCGCTGATATACGCCGGCGCGCAGAAGAATCTCGCTCCCGCCGGAGTCGCGCTCGTCTTCATTCGCGACGACATGCTCGCGCGTAGTCCGCAAGGCATGCACACGATGCTCGATTACAACACTCACGCGAAGAACAAATCGCTCTACAACACGCCTCCCGTGTTTACGATTTACGTGATGCGGCTGGTGATGAAGTGGCTGATCGAGCAGGGCGGACTGGAAGCCGCGGAGCGGCGCAACAAAGAGAAAGCCGGGTTGATCTACGGCGCAATCGACTCAAGCGACTTCTATCGCGGCCACGCGCAGGCTGACTGCCGTTCGCTGATGAACGTTACGTTCAGGCTTCCGAGCGAGGACCTCGAAAAGCAATTCGTAAGTGAAGCTACAAAGGCGGGGCTCGACGGTTTGAAGGGGCACCGTTCGGTAGGCGGCATCCGTGCGTCGATCTACAATGCGTTCCCGCTGGCGGGCGTCGAATCGCTTGTTGCGTTCATGAAAGAGTTCGAGCGCGCGCACGGGTAAACTAGAACGCCGCGGTGTTCCGTCTCTAAAGAACTGCGGCTGAGATAGTGGCAGATCACTGCAAAATGACCGATCCGCCACAGCATTTTCAAGGAACACAATCATCGCCCTTGCGGCGGGCTACATGCTAAGTGTGGCAATGAGGGACACAAGTCCTGCCTTCACACTTGAGAACGTTGTTTGCCTAGGTCAACTGGCCGGGAGTTTCGTTCTTCAATCCGGACACGTTGCCCCTCGTTGAAGTTCTTAGTCAGACCCCAATCATTCTCCAGTGAGACTCGGGTAATCCCCTTTATGAGAGCCCACGATACTGCAACCTTAGATCCGGATGTTGATCGCTGCCCTGACTACCAGGAGTCCCCAGCCTACGCGGAGGGCTTGGGATACTCGGCCCAAGCGCTGAGCGCGTACTACTACGAGCTTGACTGCCTATTGGTCCAGGTCGAAAAGGCTGAAACTCATTACAAGGTTCTGGGTATTGACTACCTTGCTACAACCGACGAAACAATAACCGCATACTTGAAGGCGATGATCCTGCTCGATCCGGCAACCTACGGTCTGGACTTGAAGCCTTCAGTGTCGTTAGGACCAAGAGTCGCAGTGGCTTTGGAACGAGTCCTGGCAGCATATCAGACTCTAATGGATCTCGATCTGAGGCTCGAATACGACGGACGATTGTTTGGCTGGGAGCAAGAAGATCCAGGGCAAGGGAAATCGGGTCAGCAATCGACGATATCAAATGCCGAGCGCATTAACACCGAGGAAGAGAAAGCGAATCGAAGAGAGCGCGAGCGATTCGAACTCTCTATAGCGGTCGAGGCCAGGGGCTGCAGCGAGGGCGCGAGCGACTGGCTCGAAGCCGTGCAGTCGATAGACCTGAGTCGCTCGGGCTGCTGCATTCTCCTCAGGCGACGCGTGCTGGTAGGCAACGTTCTATACCTCAGAATGCCAATGCCGACCATCCTTCGCAAGCACGAGTTCATCGAACAGAACTACGGCACCTATGCGATTGTTCGCTGGATCAGGCCGCCGCGAGATGGATTCAGGCTTGTCGGAGTCGAGTTCATTGGGGAGCTCCCGCCACCCGGCTTTTCCCAGCGTCCCTGGGCTACGTTTCATATCAGCAGTTGGCAGGGCGCGAACCGGAGGGCAGAGCCCCGCGACCGCGTGTCCGAGGCAATTGAAATCGAGTACTTCGACGAATCAGAACGACTCATAAAGAAGAGTTCGGGCTTCATCGAAGACATCAGCAGCTCGGGGGTTCGAGTGTGCGGGCAGGCGCCGCCGTTAGAAGCAGATCTGATCAGGATCATCAGGCCCAAGGTCTCAGTGGCCCTGTTTGCGGTGGTGCGCAACCGGTTCAGAGGGCGGGATGGCTACGAGCGGCTGTGCGCGAAATTCATCAGCGGCGATCCTGACGGCGACGCTCAGGATCATTAGATTGACGCTTCACTAACGAACTCGACGATCAAAGCGGGGAACTTCAAGAAGAACCAGATTAACGAAGCCACAAAGCAAGGATTCGACGGCCTGAAAGGTCCGTTCAGTAGCGGGCATTCGAGCGTCGATCCAAAATGCGTTCCCGCTGCCCGGTGTCGAATCGGTTGTAGCGTTCATGAAAGAGTTCGAGCGCACGCACGGTTAAGCGCGATGCTAACCACTCAGACATTAGGCCGCCGAGAGCTGAGGCATGTCGTGATGTACCTCTGCCGGCGGCGTTTTCGTTGACAGTTTCCGCGCAGGTGTGGGATTATCCAAGCGTCACGCAGACTGAGAAAAACGAGAATGATCATGGAATCTTTAGACCCACTTCAGGAAGAGCTAGGGCAATACGAAGACAAGTGGGTGGCTATTCTGGAGTCGGAACGCAAGATCGTCGGCAGTGGCAATGATGCATACGAGGCTAAGCTCGCTGCAGAGGCGAACGGTTATCCAGACATTTTACTGCTCAAAGTTCCTCGATTCGACCGCGCTCATATTTACTCTTCGTGATATTCCGCTACGTGAAGATTAAGACACCCGATGGCGAGCTTATTCGTTTGCCAGCCATACCGATTCGTCTTACCTGCAACAAGCAACATCAAGATGTCTATGCGTTGATAGATTCCGGGGCTGAGGTATGCGTCTTCAATTCCTCTATCGCCAAAACACTGAAGGTCGACGTTACGAAGGGCCAACCGGTGACCTTGAGCGGTTTGGTCGGAGGCAGCGTACCTGGCCACCTGCATCAACTTAACTTATCAATGCAAGGGCTGCCATCTATCGATCTCTTAGTGGCGTTCACAGAAACCGATGATCCTGGAATGCCCATATTAGGTCAGCGAGGGTTCTTCGATAACTTTCAGATCAGGTTTCAACGATACAAGGACCTGATAGAAATATTTCCGAGGAGCACCAGCGCGTAGAGCCGGGAGGAAGCGACCTTGGACGCCGACCAGGCAATGCTCGAAGGGCGTTTGCAGACAAGAGCGTTTGGTCGTAAGGCGTTTCTTGAGACACAAGTCCTCCTCGCTATGTAATCACCGGAATGTTTCATACTGGTTTTCTTTGAATTACAGGTTAGTCGTTCATGTCATGCTCTCTCATCCATTCTCTCCGATCATTTTTTCGACTTCCTTGATATCTCGGAACGAATGTAGCGCTCGACCGGCACCATCGTTTACGTGAGGAGGCGTATTAATCGCTACCTCGATGTTGCGCGGAGTGTGCGTTCCTTGATTCTCAACAAATCCAGCAACGAAATATTTGAACGACATGATGCCCTCCTTATTCCATCCTCCCTCTTCCCAGGTAAGCATAACAGTACCCGCCGACCCTATCCATTTACTTTCCTCACGTGCTCTCTCGTTCGCAGCAGAATCATCTCCGATGATGACCAAACCTTCGAGCAGGTGTCATTCCACAATTACCCTGTCCGTGCCGCCGCGACCAAACGTCTCCGGATGATACATCTCTTCTGCTTTAGCCGGCGGAACGACAAACACTCCCGGCGTCGTCGCGCGCGCTACATACGAGTAGGTGTGAACGCCTTCCCACACCAGCGACGCGAACGCTTCTATTCGTTCGTCGCGCATATTCTGGTGCTCAAACCACGGACGACTAAACCACCACCAGCGATCGGCGCTCTTGTCATTCGCGTCTTGAGGGACGCTTCCTGACACCGCAAGCGCGGGGTTCAATGCTTCAAGTCCCGCAGGTATCGGATCAACCAGAGCGACGTGATAGCGTCGCGATGCAAGGAACATCGTCAGCTTCACCCGCACTCGAGCGCCGGCCTTGATGTGCCACGTTCCATCAGAGTCTTTCCGAACGTCGTCCGCCTTATCGACCGCCTCGTAAACACGCTCGACCGTGAAGCCGTGCTCTGACGGATCGAGTTTGAGACTGGCCGGCGCGTACTGCATTCCTATCCTGTAGTACAATCGGCCGGGACCATCCTTGCTCAATACCAGATTCTGCGAAGCTGCGCTTTGAGCGAGCACTCCCATTGGCACGTTCACGTTATAGCGATCCGTCGAGCGTCCTCTAAACTCATGCCCGCCCGCGTAAGCCTCGCCGAGCCACGCTCGCGCGACGAAATCCGGAGAGACTTTTTCATAAGTCGTGAAGTACTTATCGAGCGCAAGCAGCACGAAAGCGTTCTCCTGCGTGTTCTCCCAGCGGCCGGCTTTTCGATGCCCGAGCAAGCCTCGCACAATCTTCGGAATCAAATCGCTCGACGGCTGATCTTTGATAAGAGCTTCGAGTATGACGCCGTCAGTTCGCCGGTCCGAGTGCAACAGAAGATAATCACTGTCGCCGTACGATGTCACGAAACTGGCTGTGGCAGCCTCCTCCGTGGCGTGATTGTTCAGGTGCTTGCGGATTGCGGCAAGCTCTACCTGCGACGCTGTGTCACCCGACAACACTGACAGCAGCCAGCCACTGGCCTCGAGCGATAGTCCATCCAGTCCTGCTTCGGCAATCAACCGCCGAGCCCTTGCAGAGTCCCTGTCCCCCATCAGGTTTCGCACATAGAGCGAATATGCGATAAGCGCGCGGCGGGAATACGCGCCGTACCACGCAGGTATGTGCTGCTCGATCTCGCGCAGGTACTTCTTTGACCGCTCGAACATCGGACCGGGAATCTCGAAGCCCTTTTCTTTTGCCCGCTCGAGCGCGTGGGCTACATGAATGCCAAGGTACGGCCAGGCTTCGTCGCCTCGACGCCAGAACCCGAACCCCCCGTCGTCATTTTGCATCGACTCGAGCCGCTTCAAATCGCGATCGACAGCAGCGATCATTTCCTTTGGCTCGGGCAGGCCCTTCGCCTTGAAGGCCGCGAGCACATCCTTCAACGCCGCGACTGCGAGCACTCGCGACGACAATTGCTCCGAACACTCAAACGGATAAGCGACCAGATAGAGGACCGCGTCGGTCAACGCCTGAAGCTCGGTTGACGACGTCGTGATTTCGAGTCCGCCGAATTGCTTGATCGCATCGCCCGGCGCTTTGACTGGCTGAGTGATAGCACCGTTGTCGATATCGCCGTAGGTTGCAAACGCTTCAGTAGTCGCCGGAGTCCAAACCGGCAATTCGATTTCGGCTGCGTCCGCCCATTTGCCCGACACGCCTGCGATTTGAAACCTCGCAGTGCCTGCCCGCTGAGCCGAAACCGGGAAGCGCACTTCGACGCGATCGTTGGCGGGGACATTCACTCGGCGGCCCGCGCCTTCGGTCAGCTCGGCGTTGCCGGCTCTCACACCGACGGCGACATCCATCGGCGAATCGGTCTGGTTTTGCACGACCACCGGCAGTTCGATCTTGTCGCCGAAGTTCAGGAATCGCGGCGCTGAAGGTCTAACCATCAGAGGCAGTCGCGCGGTGATGTTCGATTCATTAGCGCCGAACTGCTTGCCGCCGGCTACTGCGATCGCCATCACACGATAGCGAGTCAGGCTGTCGGGCAGTTTCACTTTGACGCTTGCGCGGCCGTTCAGATCCGTCGGCACCGCGGGCGCAAACGTCGCAAGCGCGTTGAAGTTTTCGCGCATGCGAATCTCTTTTGACTCCTCGCTGTCAGATACGCGTGCCAGGTGATCGGCCTGCGCGATACGCATATACATCGCCTTTGGCGCGGGCGCTGCCACGCCACCCGCCACACCGCCCGGCGTCCCGCCGGGCACGCCGCCGACTTGTTGCAGCTTTTCTGCGAGGTCTTCAGGCGCCGCAAGCAACACGTCTTGACGCAAATGATAATCGGTCACGTCGGCAATGCGCTGCGAATAGAAGGTCGAGATCGGATCACCGATGCGATAGCCGGTCAATGCGAGCACCGCTTCATCAACGACGACGACCGCGAGTTCGCTTCCGGCGACGGGCTTGCCCGAGGCATCGCGTACCTCAACGTCAACCGTAGTTTCGCCGCCCGGCTCGAGAGCCTTTTCGCGCGGCTTCGCTTCAACTGCCAGCTTTCGTGAAAGCGGCGGAACCTGCAGGTTCAATTCCCCCTTAGCGTAAGCCGGACGCTTCGGCAGTTTGTCCTGAGCCTTGCCTTCATCGTCGGTGCGCACCGCGGCGCCCACGAGATCGACCTGAACGTGGAAATTCGGAGTGTAAGCTTCTTCAATTGGAATCTTGAGAGTGTAAGACGCGCCGTCCATTTTGAATCTTTGGGCGCTGACGATCCCCGACCGTCTGAGCGTCAATACTCCTTCAGCCGGATAAAAAGGCGCCTGCACCAAAACCTCCGCCGTGTCGCCCGCTCGATAGTCTTTGCGATCGGGGATCAATTGAGCGTCTTCCTGCTCGACATTTCGCTTCGGTACTATCTTTCCGCCGGCAACCCAAAGCGTCAGCTCGCTTTCATTTTTGCGCTCGCGGTCGTCCAGAATCGTCGCGGTTATTCGATATTGGCCGCCCTCTTTTGTTTCGAAGCGGCATTGAATCGGCTCGGCAGCGGATCTTACAGTGCATTCCTGCGGGTTCGTTTCTTGCTGCGTCCACTCACCTTTTTCAAACACCCAATCCATCAGTACCGCGCGCATTCTTATTTCGCGTCCAGGAATTAGTTTCCCATCGAGATCAGCGACGATCGATTGCACGATGAGCGGCTCGCCATTTTGCACGAACGTCCGAGGGCTGCGAATGCCAACATAGAGATCAGACGGATGCACTAGCAGATTCGTCGATGCACTCCACACTTGCCGGTTGACGTCAGCCACGCTCGCTTCGGCGGTGACGGTCCAGGGCTGAGGCGGATCGGCAGACACGAAGTCCATGCGCAATGTGTGCTTGCCGGCGGCGTCGGTTCGGCCGTTGAAGGTTTCGACTTTTCTTTCGGTGTATGAACTGCGTTCCATCCACCACGGAACCCATTTGCCGAAAGTAAAATCATCGCGATTGGGTGGAGTGAAGTGCGCGGTTGATGTGGTCACTCTCCAGAACACATCGGCGTTGCTGAGGCCGCCGCCGGCATAATAGGCGGCGTTCACCGTAGCGGTTGCGCTGTTGCCGACAAAGTGCGGGCCTTCGGAGGCTTGCGCGGTGACTTCGAACTCGGGCCGGCGGAACTCCTGCACTTGAAATTGATGCTCTTGCGTAAAAGCAATACCGTCGTCCACCGCTACCAGTTGCAGAACGGCGTACCCGAGGTTGATCGTCGTCGGGAGTTTGAACGCTGTGTCGAATCCTCCGAGTGCGTTGACTCGGGCCTCGCCTGTGAGCGCTTCATTGCCGCGCGAGTCTTTTAGGACATAAGTAACTGTTGATAACGAGCCGTCGAGCGATTCGACATCTCCGCCTTTGCGGTTACTGACTTGACGAATCCACCCTTTGACGTGAACTTCTTCTCCGGGCCGATACATCTTGCGATCGTCGAAGACAAACCATCGAAGCGAATCGCCAGACTCCTTCCTGACCCAGCCGCTGTGATCGTTCCACCAATAATTGTTTTCAGGGAGGATCGCGACGTCGTGTCCTTTTCGCGCGACAAGAATGCGCGCGCCGTCAGGCGAGTTGCCGGAGAGATTCATACTGGCCGTCCCGTCCGCGTGAGTAATCGCGGAGGCGTCCGGTCGCAAGCCGGGAGCTTTCGCTATTTCGATTGTGAGTTGCGCGCCGTCTATCGGTTTGCCGTCCTTGAGCGACGTCGCCCAGCCAATCAACTCCGAGTTGTCAACAAAAGCATCGAGGCCAATTTGAGTAACCTGCGCCCACACGGCGACTGTGTCGCCATAACGCCTGGTGCTCCCAACGGCCGGTTCAACTATTATGAACACTTGTCCGACGCCTCCCTCGAGTACCGGCGTAAGATCAAGGCGAGTCTCGGTCAGCTCATCGGGTTTCGCAGTGACAGTGACGATCTTTGAAACGGCTAACCGACCGGGCGGCACTCGCGGGACTCGATCGTTGCTGTTGCGCATGTAAGCCAGAAACTGGGGCCAGTGCTCGGGCCCCACCGAATACAGGCGCACTCTCAAGCTGCTGTGATTGATGCTGTAGACGGAGAATCGCGGAGGCGCTGCTGGATCAAGCACGACAAATTGCTTGTCGGGTCCCGCGAGCGCGGGCGGCGCCGAGCCAACGTTGAAGACCATCGGCGCAGTTTGGCCGAGCGCTTGTCCGAACTGGTCGCGGATCGCCGGATCGAGCGTCAGGCGATAGCTGGTGCGTCCACGTTTGATCCCGCTGATGGCAAGCGTGTTCCCGTAGACTGCACTCTTTAAGCTGACAGGTTGGGGCTTCCTGCCGGTGACGGGTATTTCTTCGACGCGCACCTGAGACTGCTCGAAGCTCGATGTGTCGATCGGATTCGTGAATTCGACGCTCCATTGATCAAAGGGTGAACACGCGCCGCGCCAACCGCATTCGTGCTTGCCAACGCGGAATGCACCGTAGACGCGAAACCCAAAACTTTGCGGTGTCGTTGTGGTTCGCGGGCCTTCAGCCGATGGTGTGCCCCGCCCGATTGTCACCTTAACGGAAGAGCCTGAAGGCAATGGGCCTGTCGCCCTGCCAGAATTAACAACTCGGAAAGCCAGCCAGCGATCTTTAGTTGCACGAGCGGCGAGCTTACTCACGATATCGTCGGCGGCCACTTCCGCGTTTGTTGCAAGACGCGCCCTCCATTCCAAAGGGTCTGAACCCACCCGAATAGTATTGACGACCACGGATGGATCGATGCGCTGATCGAACTCGGCGAACATCAGCGGGTCGCGCGTGGTGGGACCTTCGTTCGGATAAGACGACTTCAATACCGGCGGCGGGGTCGTGAACTTCCAAACCTTCGCTGCCGCGAGAATGGCTCCGGTGGCCGATTTCGTGCCCGCAGGAATTTCAGCCGTGTACTCGGTCGCCATCGGGAAGTGACCTTCGGTTTCAAACAAAAGCGTCTTCGTGCCCACCCATCGCCAGTGACCCGAGGGCTGCGGCGAGAGCTTGACCGGCACTCCTGCTGCAATGGTGTCCTGATGTGAAGTGACTGCCACCATCGGCTGCGAAAACGTTACGCTGAGTTGAGGGACCAACGGCACATCGCCTTCGGGCGAGTAGCGCAGCACCTCGAGCGGGCCGCTCGTCACACTGTCCGGCTTATCGAGTTTCTCCGGCGGCGGGAAGGAATCTGCAATGGTCTTGCCCATTCGCGGGGGAGGCAGCGAGCGATCTCGAAGCGCGAAGTCTTTCTGGTCATCCGGGTCCGTCTTGATTGGGCGCAGACGCTTCAAGACTGCTTCAGCCTCCTCGTCAGATAGCTTGCTCGCGGGCGCAGTAGCTACGGGCGCCGGCCGTTCCGCGGCGGGGGCGCCTTCGCTGAGCTTGAGTTGCAACCCTTTGAGTGTGTCGTTGACTTGCACCATCGGCCTCGGGCGACGCGCTATTTGCGATTCTGCTATTCGCTCAAAGACAAATGTGAGCTGTGAGACTATGACCAGGGCACACGTAACAGTCCTGAATCGGATTAACATAAACCGTCCTCATTTGCGTGATGAACAATCGGTCTCGCACGGGCGCATTATACTCTTAATACGTCATGTTATTTGAACCCGAACATCCCCGGTTTGTTGCAACAATCTCGTATCCCGGCGTTGATCGCTGTCGTACCAGCACTTCTGGAACGATCATGGAAATGGGCGGTGATGTCCGACAAACTTTAGTTTGTCGTTTTGAGTCACTATTATTCATGGGACTTCTCGACAAACTGAAGTTTGTCGGACACTTTCGGGAGGAAGTAATGCTTCGTATTCGCAAACTCACTGCTATCGTGACACAACTGGCTCTGGTGGCCACTTTCACGTTCTCAACCGCGCTGGCAAGCAGCGGCAACGGCCGGGACAAAATAACGCCGGAAGATCTGAAAGAATGGTTGAGCTATTTGGCATCCGATGAGCTCGAAGGGCGTAATACCTACACGGAAGGACTTGGCCTTGCGGCTGCGTACATCGCCGAGCATCTTCGTTCCTGGGGTGTGAAGCCGGGCGGTCCGAACGGGTCCTACTTTCAACGAGTCGCGGTGCTCGGCATCAAAAGCGATAACAACTCGACGATCACCGTTGAAGCAAATGGCCAGACGCGCACCTTTAAGAACAAAGAAGGCGTAACCTTTCCCGCAAACATCGGCGGCAAACGCTCCGTCACATCCGATCAAATCGAGTTCGTCGGCTATGGCCTGAACGCGCCGGCCATCAAGCACAACGACTACGCCGGCAAGAACGTGAAAGGCAAGACAGTGGTATGGATGGGAAGCACGCCTCCAAAAGGGATGGAAGACCGGCAGTACCTCCGCATGCTGGGCGGGCGTGCGCGCTACGCCACCGAGCAGGAAGGCGCGATCGCAAGCATCGGAGTCGCAGGCAACTTTCGGCGCGGGCAGCGCGGCGGCGCTCCGGGTCCAGGCGGTCAGGGTCAAGGTGGTCAGGGACCCGGCGCACAGGGGCAAGGCGCTCAAGGTCAAGTTGCTGACGGACAGGGTGGCCGTCCGGCGGCTAACCAGTTTGGCGGTGGTCAAGCGGACGCTCCGGCAGTCACGGCTCAAGACGACTTCTTCGATTTCCTGCTGAGCGGCGCCGATGTCAAATATGCCGAGTTAAAAGACAAGGCCTCCAAGGGTGAACCGCTGCTGGCCTTCACGCTTAAGAACGTGCGAATCACATTCAACCTCGACGCCGGCTATCAAGTCGTGCGAACCCAATACACTCGCAACGTCATCGGCATAATCGAAGGCTCAGATCCGAAGCTCAAAGATACTTATGTTGCTTTCGGCGCGCACTACGATCACGTCGGCTACGCGGAAGGCGAAGTGACCCAAGACGCGAACGGACCCGTTCGCAACGGAGCGCGAGGCCGAGTCACGCCAGGCGCGATCGAGGATCGCATTTGGAACGGCGCTGATGACGATGGATCGGGAACCGTCACTATGATGGGCATGGCAAAGGCCTTCGCCATCGGTGCGAAACCGCGTCGCTCGCTGCTGTTTGTCTGGCACGCCGGGGAAGAGAAAGGACTGCTCGGCTCGCGCTACTATGCGGACTATCCGACGGTGCCGATGGATAAGCTGGTCGCGCAAGTCAACATGGATATGGTCGGCCGAAATCGCGACAATAAGTCTGAAGAGGGGAACACTGTTTACGTGGTCGGATCTGACAGGATAAGCACCGAGTTTCACAACATCACTGTCGACGCGAACGGTTCGCTTCCGAAACCGTTAACCCTCGACTATGAGATGAACGATCCGACGGACCTCGAACAGGTTTACTTTCGCAGCGACCATTACAGTTATGCGGCGAAGGGAATCCCGATTGTGTTTCTGACGACCGGCTTGCATCAAGACTATCACGCGAATACCGACAGCGTGGAGAAGATCAACTTCGAGAAGATGGCGCGCATAGGGCAGTACGCTTACGAGATCGGCGCGCGCACTGCGAACCTCGATCACGCGCCGGCTCGCGACAACCGCGGCCCTCGAGTCGGCAAGGGCAGCGCGGGCAAGCTCTAGACGTTCTTATTCAGAGACGAGGAAGACATCGAAGGCCCAGCGACCAAACTGCTGGTGCTGTGCGCCATACACCTTCGCACGATACCTGAAGACGTTCCCATACCTGTCGTTACGCCGTGACTCGTGGTAATCGAGATCGATCGCATAAACGCCCAGAGATGGCAATGTATGCAGTTCGCCCAATTCTGAAATACCGTTGTGGTTTTCGTCTTGCCAGAGTCGCAGGAATGAAAAGACCCTGTCGTTACTGTCGATCACTCCGTCGCCGTTTCCTCCCCGCGCAGGCTTATCATACTCCGCAAGAGCAAGGAAGCCGTTCGGGTTCGGTGAGGGCGGCTGAGGTGTGAAGTTGCCGAATAATTCTCTGCCGTCGTCTATCCTTCCATTGCCGTTACGATCCATTGCCAGCCACGCGTCATCCACCCCTTGAGCCGTCCACGATAGTCTCTCGAAGTTTCCGTCTCCGTTGAGGTCAAAATCGACGCCGCCAACCGCATCCGTCAGGTCGAAGCCATTGCCTTCGATGTCCAGAATGATCGGACTCCAACCGCCCCAACCCCCGTTGTTGTGATCACAATAACAACTCACTGGATCCCAGAAGCCTCCATCGGCCTGACAAGCGTTTGCCTCACCGACATCACATCCACCGCCCCCTCCGCCAGATTGCGCCGAATAACCGCTGGAAAGCTGAACCTCATCGTTATCACAGGTGGATGGCCCGACGCAGCCAGACGTTGTATCGTTTAGTCCATTTCTAGCATTCGTCATGACTGAGGTTCCAGACGGACATAAGTAACAGTCGTCAAGTCCAAATGTGTGTCCGATTTCGTGGGCCATCGCCTGCGTGAGAGCAGTAGTATTCGTAATACCCGGGTTCAGTTGGGTCAATGCATGATCAAGAGCAGTGCCGCTCGCATTACCAACATCCTCGGTTGCTCCCTGATCCGTCGGGCTAGAACTGGGCAGGTTCGGGTTAGTTTTTGTTACTTGATAGTTGTTCGAGCCCGATATCGGGGTCGCATTATTAGTGAAGGTAACGTTCGATTGATTGACAGCGCCAGCGGTTTGCCAATTCGCGAAGGCGGTCGTGATCGCATTCCGCTGAGCAGTCGTGAAGTTAGGATCAATATTTACTGTTACCGCAGCACCCTGCGGCCAATGTGAAAATGCATTCCATGGAGGAGGGTTCTGACAATTCGCGTTATTACATTGAGCGTTTACGTTAGAAGTCGCCACGCAATAAGTCGCTGAAAGAGTGAAAGCTCCTAACAGCGCAAATCCCAGCGCTCGTTTGCTTCGAAGAGGGCGATGCATGTTCATCGATACCCCCTGCGTATTCCTATGCTATTGGTTAACGTGTTTCAGGGCGTCTCGCAGAGCATCTAGAAATTCGGATTCGGCGACTTGATTATAGGCGGCGAAGGTATGGAGACTATCAAGCGGTTGCACTTTGTTATTACGCAGTTCGTATCCCGTCAGAATGTCAAAGCTCTCCCCTTGCGCATTTTTTAGAAAGAGAACATAGCGCTCGCCGACACTCGGCATACCCTGATGAGCAATGATATACCGTTGAATACGCCCGGAAGGAAACCTTACCGCACCGCCTTCTCTGGCTATCGCGATTGTGCTGCCGGCATAGAGGGCGCTGGAACTGCTTTCCTTGTAAACGCTTTCAATTTCAAAAGTGAACTCGGAGTAGATGCCGGTTTTGTCTCTTGATAGGTGCGCCTGCGCTTGAATAACGCGTCCCAGTACAACGTCATCACTTTCCCCTACCGGAAGCGACGACATCCTTAACCCCCAATGCCCCGCAATTGCCACAATGGAAACATTTGCATCCTCCCGTACCCAATTCCTGTTATCGTATTTCGCATCACGTTCGCGTCTTGAACTCGTACTCACAGCGCCCGGATGCTCCGAAAGCTCATAATCTACAACCGGAAGTTCTGGTATTGGTGGGCGATCCTTTAGATGCTCCTTCTCTTGTCTAGCCGCCGACGGTCTAAATCCTGCAGCGAAGAAAAACAGGAAGAGCACCAATGTGCTAACGATTGCAGTCAGGAGTGCAAGGTCCTTTTTTCGACTGGGTTGTATGGGCATCATATACCCCCTTTCCAAGGTGGAGTGACGTGAGGACTGGGACAGACAACCGTTACTTTGTTCTCGCTGTCGATGCAGCAAGTGTGTGATTGTGATCACGGGAAAACGACCAGCCTCATACTACTGCGAGCGAATTCCCGTGTCAAGAAAAAGGGTAGTGTTCGGTTCTTGCGTTGCTGATCTTCTTGGACTGGTGTCTAAAGCTTTAATCGGATAAAAGGCGCACATCGCCAATCTCGTCACGGTTGGTAAATAGATCTAGTGGCACTTGAAACGATTGATTGTACTGGACCGAGTCGTCCGTCCACTTTCCTACAAGCTGAATATTAATTAGAAAACTGGTACCAGAGTAGGTTCTACCCAAAGGCGTAACAAACGTCCCGTATCCAAGTTCGTTTGGCTGTTCGTGAAATTCCCAGAGTATTATTGAGGTTCGATCATTCGTGATTTCCACTGGCACAAACACCGCTATAATCAATTCATGATCGTCTGCTGTATGGAATCTCACGTCACGTACAGGGCTGTTACGCCAAACAGTCCTGTGCAGCCTCATGGGAGCGGCGGAGCGGTCATCAACATTAATAGCCTCAATATGGGCTACCACATCTAAGAACGGATACACTCCTGCATCTGGCTGATAGTAGAAGCGCACTAGAGCCACCTTAACAGGAATCCATATACCGCTCTCATCAATAGGACCTCGATATCCTTCGTGGTCAAGTTCTTTAGTTTCAGTATTGAAAAGGAATCCTACAATCCGAGCATCAGCGGTAAAGCGGGACGGCGCTATTATTTGCGGCGACCGGTACGACGACTGTCGCTGAGACTGCTTGTTGTCGATCTTAACTTCAATTGTCGGCTTGAACGTATTTACATTTACGTTCTTATTGACGTTATGCGGATTATTCTCAATCCTAATTCCGCTTTGAGAAAGAGTCTGCGACGCTACGGGCAGTTGAGGTACTTGCTCTTTCTCAAGTCCCATGAGCCATCGCACTATAAGCGATAACAGGAGTACAAGCCCCAGGCCTAAGAATATCCAGCCGGGCCACCGTGCGGCTGGCCATAGAAAGACTAAGCCAGTGCCTATGAGGGTCGCGGTCAAACCAGCGAACCCCAGCGCTCTGTCAATCGACATGTGGGCGAGACTATTCCTGCGACATCTGGCCCGTCAAGGCGCGCAACGCAAGAACCGGACACCACCGAAAAAAGAGTAGTTTGCTATTCCTGCGTTCGTCATACTAGACCGTGAAGCCTTGGGCCTAACCTTGATGCACCGGTTGTGCTATCAGCCCGTGACGATCAGAACTGTCCCGACCAGTGCGAATCGTACCGGGAGGTTAGACCTTGATTTCATTCGTCATTACCTCCTTTCCCCGCCTTGCGGACAGTGTCAAGAATTGCTGTCGCGTCTCTCTCTCCTTGAAAATCGTGGAGCAAAGTATTAAGCGCGATTAACTTGTTTCCCTTCACTTCAAACGGACTAATGCTCTGATATGCTCCTGTAGTGGGAACCCACTTTAAGAACAACAGGTAGGTTGTTCCAACTCGAATCGGTTTTACTGAGCTTTCAATTGCCACGATAGTTCGGCCATCAACCAGGACTTTTCCTCCTGCGCGCATAATCGTGATTTCAGCGCCAGGATCGATGGGAGCGGAAGAGTTGTTCTTTATGACTTCTTCAACCCGAACTTTGTGTTCAGTGAAAAGAAACGTTTCCCCCTCGTTAAACATCGAGGTCTTATCTTTCACTGAGGCCACAACTATCGCGTCTACTCTTCGCGCCAGGCTTTCTAAAGCGTTTTCCTGGAAGTCGCCTTCGGGCTGAGTCATTTGTAAGGGTGGGTCTACTCCAACCGTCACATCTTCGCCACGCTCACGCGCGAGATCGGTGAGCCTTTTTCCCACCCCGGGGTAACTGCCGTAGAGACGGGCGTGCTCTTGCTGATGCTGACTCATCGGTGTAAACGGAGTTGCCTCCCCCTCCTCTTTCGCGGCAGCATCGAATTTCGGTTTCTTTTGCGTAGAATTCGCCGAGTCGGTTGAAATCGAGTGAGCCAGGCTTAAACCGGCCAAGAGAAGCAGTGCTATCGCAAAGACTTTTGTTGTCATCTTGACTCCTGATTTTATTTTGATACTCATTTCGAAGCTTTGGAAGGGACCCGTTGAACAGCTTTACTGTGACTACGGAACAGCGGTAAAGGCGCTTCTTACCGTTCAGGCTGCAGTTGCTCGACTGATGTGTGCAGCCGCGCCAACTCAGTGGTGAGCTGATCAATCTTCGCGAGAAGTTCCATGTGCCGCTCGGCTTCGGGGCCTGGTTTCTTGCCGGTGAATGCGAATGTTCCGCCCGGCTCGAGCTCCGCGCGCTCGACCTCATCCAGTGAACCAAAGCCCTGCTTGTGTGCCGCCGACTCGAGCTCGGTCATGGTTATCAATTCCTTCTTCAGACGGTCGTGTTTGATTTGACCGTCCTCGATCAGCACATCCGAAACGCCCTCGACCAACCGATCGACTTTCTCATGTTTGAAGAGAAATCGAACGACCATGTAGTTCACCACAAGCAACGTCGTCGCGCCGATCAGCCCGCCGCTCACGGAGTTGTCATTGCCGATAATCGCGTTCTGCACGGTGTTGGAAAGCGTCAACAGCACTACCAGATCGAAAGGATTGAGCTGCGCGAGCTCGCGCTTACCCGCGAGTCTGAGCCCGATGATCAGAAACAAATAGACGATCACCGGCCGGATTATCTTTTCAATGATTGATGTGTCCGGGTGGAATAGGTCGCTCCAGATCTTCGAGTCCATGTTGTTCGGTGCTCCTCTGTTTGTGAGGTGGGGTCCACGATCGCAAGGCAGGATAAACTTTAGTCCGCGATGGCAATAAAGAGAAGCTCGTCACCGGGAGGATGAACATATATCTATGTCCGACAAGCTGCCAGCTTGTCGGACAAGCCTACTATGGTTTTCGGCGGTTCACGCCTGGCAACTGGAACAGAAATAAGAAGTGCGGCCGCCAATCGTCTTCTTCTCTATCAGGTGAGCGCAGACCTTGCAGGCGGCCCCGCGAGCGTTGCGCGAAACTAAAAAGTCGGCAGGAAACTCTTCTTCGTCCGCGGTTCGAATCGAGCGCCTGAGCACTCGCCGGGTCTCGCGATGAATTCGCTTTCGTTCCCCCTCGTTCAAAGTCGAGGCGAGGCGGTCAGGTCGCACCTTTGCTTCAAACAGAATCTCATCCGCATAGATATTGCCGACGCCGGCAATCATCTTCTGATCCATGAGCAACGGCTTGATCTGCCGCCGTGGTCGCTCTTCAATCAGGCGCTCGAAGAATGCCAGGCTGAAGGCGGCGCCCAACGGTTCGGGTCCCATCTGGTTGAGCGCGGGCACTTGGGAAACGTCATCGACTAACAAAACCCGGCAGATCTTTCGTGGGCAGGTGAACGCCAGTCGCCACCCGTTTGAGAGTATGAATTCAATGCGCGTGTAGTCCGGCCGGTCTTTCGCAGATTTGTAGTAGCCAAGATCACCGCCCATACCGAAATGCAGAATCAGCGACCGGCCATCGTCGAGAGCAATAATTAGGTACTTGCCGCGCCTGAGGGCTTCAACGAAGCGTCTCCCACGCAACCCACGCGCGAATGCGCGCGCGGCCGGCCGCCTTATGATGTTTGGCGCGGTGACTATCACTCGGTCGACGCAGTTGCCGAGCGCGGTGTTTCGGAAATAACGCAGTTGGGTTTCTACTTCGGGAAGTTCGGGCATAACAGAATGATACGTGAAACGTCGTTCGTAGTCCGGCTTTTAGGCGGAAGTTTGGTTCGAGTAATCGCGAAATGCCCGCGTACAAACTTCCGCCTAAAGGCCGGACTACGAACGACGCTTCATGAATCACGTTTTATTCGCGCCACATATTCTCAAACCTGGTGAACTCTTTGAGGAACGCCAGTTCAATCGTGCCGGTGGGGCCGTTGCGCTGTTTGCCGACTATCAATTCGGCCTTTCCCTGGTTGTCATCCGTCGGATTGTAGAGCTCTTCGCGATAGATGAAGCAGACAACATCGCTGTCCTGTTCGATCGCGCCGCTCTCCCTCAAATCGCTGAGTTGCGGCTTGTGTTCGCTGCGCTGCTCGGGCGCGCGCGAAAGCTGAGACAGAGCGATGACCGGAACGTCCAGCTCCTTCGCGAGGATCTTCAGATCGCGCGAGATCTGTGACACTTCCTGCTGACGAGATTCGATGCGACCGCGCCCAGCCATCAGCTGAAGATAGTCGATGATTAGAAGATCCAGTCCGTGCTCGGCCTTCAAGCGACGGCTCTTTGCGCGCATCTCCAACACGCCGACCCCGGGCGTGTCGTCGATGAAGACTTTCGTCTCACATAAGCGCCGCAGACCATCGGCAAGTCTTGCCCATTCTTCGCGATTGAGATAACCGGTCCTCAAGCGGTGGGCGTCAACTCGAGCTTCTGAACAAAGCAGCCGCGACACAAGCTGCGGGGCCGACATCTCGAGGCTGAAAATTCCAACTACGTTTGCGTTCTTCGAAGCGTACTGGGCCATGTTGAGAGCCAGAGCAGTCTTTCCCATCGACGGCCTCGCCGCGATGACGATCAATTCCTGGCGCTGGAGACCCGACGTCATCCGGTCGAAATCGGTGAAGCCAGTCGGTACTCCAGTAATCATCTCGGGGCGGCCGGCCATCTGCTCGATTTGCTCGAGGCGTTGATGGGCGACATCGCCGACGTACTGGAAACCAACACGCGCACGGTCCTCAGCAATTTGAAAGATCATCTGCTCGGCCTTGTCGACGATCACTTCAGCTTCGTCTTCTTCTTCGAAAGCCAGGGCGACGATCTGATTAGAAGCGGTGATGAGCTTGCGAAGCATCGACTTTGCTTTGACGATCTTTGCGTAAGGCTCGATTGTGTCGGTCCGCGGAACGCCGTCGATGAGCGATGAAAGGTAAGTCGCGCCTCCGATCTGTTCGAACTCGCCCGCGCGGCTAAGCTCCTCGCGGAGCGTAACCAGATCGATCGGCATTATGCGCTCGGTGAGCGCAATCATCTTCTCAAAGATTCGCCGGTGGGAATCCAGAAAGAAATCATCGCGGCGCAGGAGCTCGATGGCCTGATTGCACACTGCGTTATCGAGAAGGATCGCGCCGAGTATAGAGCGCTCGGCATCTACGCTGGACGGAAGGCCTTTTTCGAAAAAAGGATCACCCATTGCCGCTCGCGACATAAGTTACTTTCGCTCGTTGTAAAACCTGGTTTTGGAATCCAGCTTGGCTCGTTGCAGAGCGGTTTTGAAATCAATTGCAAGGCAACTTGCGGAATAGTGCGCTCTCAGCCTGCCGCGCGAAATATACAACCAGGCCAGCGAACAGTCCAGCAGGATGTAGGGGCGGCCCTCCGTGGCCGCCGCTGATAACAAAAGGACGTTGGCCGACGAACGAGGGCGGCCACGGAGGGCCGCCCATACATGCTATTCCGCCGCGCCTTCCACCTCCGACTCGGAAGTTTCGGGCGAAGCCGCGGATGTCTCAACGACTGGTTGCTCGCTCGAATCAGAGGCCGTGGAATCGGCTTCCGGAGCCACTTCCGCGGCTGCTTCGGCTTCCGGGGCTTTCGCCTCTTCGGCGGCGCCTTCCTTGCGCACAAGCACTTTCACAGAAGGGCTGACGTCGCGGTGCAGCTTGATGGTCACGTCATAATCGCCGACTTCTTTGATGTGCTCGCGCAAACCTATCCTGCGCCGCTCAACGGTAAGCCCCCGTTCTTTGAGCGCTTCGGCGATGTCGAGCGCGGTGACCGATCCGAAAAGGATCCCGTGCTCGCCCACGCGCCGTTCGAAGCGCAGCTCGAGACCTTGCAGCTTCTCTGCTTCCGACTGAGCGGACACGCGTTCGCTGTCTTCACGTTTCGCAAGAACCCGCCGCTGATCATCGATCATTCGCTTGTTCCCGGATGTGGCCTTAATCGCCAGCTTCTGAGGCAGCAGATAGTTTCGCCCGTAACCGGCTCGCACCCGCACAACCTGCCCGCGCTGGCCCAGGTTATCTATATCTTCACAAAGCAGTACATCCATGTGTGCCATTTGATAAGTCCCCACTCGATTTTGGATTTTGGATTGGCGATTTTGGATTTAAGGCGAGGCCTGCCAGCTCCAATCTAAAATCCAAAATCTAAAATCCAAAATCGGTCTTAATCCAAAGTGAACGGCAGAATCGCGCAATTGCGCGCGCGCTTGATCGCCGTGGCGAGCATGCGTTGATGGGGCGCGCAAGTACCAGATATTCGCCGGGGAAGAATCTTGCCGCGCTCGGGTATGTAGCTCCCGAGCAGCCGGCCATCCTTGTAGTCTATGTAGTCGACCTTGTCGGCGCAGAATCTGCACGACTTGCGCGCGCGTATAAAGCGCCGCCCGCCGCCCTGTCCCCCGCCTTGCCTGCCGCCTCGATCGTCGCGCCGGTCATCGCGCCGGTCGCGATCTCTTGGTTCGCTGCTCATATTTCGTCCTCCTCGTCATCGTCATCGACATCCTCGGTGATGGGAAGCGCAGGTTCCCGGCGGCGATTCCGCCGAGACCCGGCGGACGCCGCGGCGCGCGCGACTCGACGCACGCGGAACTTCTCGGCGCGCTTCAAATCTTCGTCGATGCGGATCGTAATGTAGCGGATCACCGCATCGGTTACGCGCATGCGCCGCTCGAGTTCGGCGATCTCGGCACCGGTTCCTTCGAGCGTGAAGACGACGTAGTAGCCTTCGGTGAATTTCCCGATCGGGTAGGCGAGTCTGCGGCGGCCCATTCGATCGATCTTGGCGATCTGGGCCCCCTGGTTGGTTGCAACGTCACTCAGTTGAGTGACAAGGTTATCGACGTCGCTCTCTTCGACATTCGGAGCGACAATAAACAGGACTTCATAAACTCTCATCAGAGAGTATCCTCCTTTTGGATTACACTTGCTTTCGCGCCGCAACTCAAAGTCGCTAATCTTAAATTCAAAATCTGAGATCTAAAATCAGAAGCTTCGAATCGCAATGCACGACGCATCGGTTAAGCCCTGGCCTCAAATGCCAGAGCAAGGAGATTCAGCAATAGAACCTCTTGAGAAAGAACAAAGTGAACCGTGATCCGTGTCTTAAGTTACGTTCCACGCATCACGTTTCATTCAAAGGCTTCACACGCTCGTTGAACAACGCCATCGCGTGTTCGACGCCTTCAGTCAAAACCACCTCGATCGCATCCGCTGCGCGTTCGAGCGCTTGATCCAGCGCCGCGCGGTCACGCTTCGGAATGTGCGAAAGGACAAAGGACGCAAGATCTTCGACTGGATGATCCGGCCTGACGCCCAGTCTCACTCGCGCGAATTCCTGCGTTGCGATCCGTTCAATGATCGACTTCAGCCCCTTCTGGCCGCCCGCGCTTCCTCGCGCTCGCACGCGGATCGTTCCGAATGGCAGCGCTACATCATCGCAAGCGACGATGAGGTTCGAAGGCTCTGCTTCACCATAGTGCTCAAGCAGAGGGCGCGCCGCGTCGCCGCTCAAATTCATAAACGTCTGCGGCTTCACCAGCAAGATTCGCTTGCCCGCCAGAGTCACTTCGGCGATTTTCGCATTCGACTCGTTTCGAAAGCGGCGGCCGCCGGCGCGTTCAAACAATCTGTCAACGAGCATGAACCCGAGATTATGCCGGGTCATCTCGTACTCAAGCCCCGGATTCCCGAGCCCGACTATTAACTTCATAAAACAGTGGCCGGTGGCGAGTGGTCAGTGGTCAGGTTGTTCGATCATTACTGACCACCGACGACCGGCCACTGACCACTATTATTCTTCGTCGCCCTTGCCCTTCTTTATCACTTCGGGCTCGGCACCCGCGGCGGCTTCACCTTCAACCACAGCAGCAGCAGGCGTAACTTCTTCAACCATTCGCGGCGCCAGCACGCCGGCGACTATCTGGTGCTCGTCCGCGAGGACCTTAACCTTCTCGCGGTCGTACACAAGATCCGCGACGGTCACGTGATCGCCGATTTGAAGGTGCGAGACATCGACCTGCAGGTGCTGAGGAATGTCTCCGGGAAGGCACTCGACTTCGATTTCGCGAAGTTGAACCTCGAGGATGCCCCCGTCAGTCTTCACGCCTACCGGCTCACCGAGCGTTTCAACCGAGACGTCAACCCTGGTCAACGTGGTCATCGACAACCGCAACAAGTCCGCGTGCAACAAGCGGCCCTTTATGGGATCCACTTGATAGTCCTTGATGATCACGTTAGCCGGCTCGCCATCGCCTTGCGGAAGCGCGATTTTGAAGATTGTATTCTGACCGGAGCCGGACCGGAGGATCGTGGCAAGCTCTTTAGCGTTTATCGCCACCGCCGAAGCTTCCCCGCCTTCGCCATAAACTGCAGCCGGAATCATTCCCTTCGCGCGCAGCCTGCGGGCAGGGCCTTTGCCGGTTCCCTCACGAGAACTAGCGGTAATGGTTATGTCCTTAATCATTTCTTTAACACTCCAGGGTGATGCGTGAATCGTGAAACGTAATCCGTTCTTTCACGAATCACGCATTACGTTTCACGCATCGATCTTCATATAAACAACTTACTAACTGACGTCTCGTCGTGCACCGATAGAATCGCCTCAGCCAGAAGCTTCGCGACGCTCAAACATTTGATCTTCGGCGATTGACAGGCTGATGACATCGGAATCGTGTTAGTCACTACCAGTTGCTCGATGGTCGACGCCTCGATTCTCTCAACCGCCGGTCCGCTCAACACCGCGTGTGTAGCGGAGGCCAGCACCGACTTCGCGCCATTTTTCTTGAGCGCTTCGGCTGCTTTCACAAGCGTGCCGGCGGTATCGACCATATCGTCCACGATCAGCGCTGTCCGTCCCTCAACTTCACCGATCACGTGAAGCACTTCGACCTCACCAAGACGTTCGTAGTCGCGGCGTTTGTCGATTATCGCGAGTTCCGCGTCCAGGCGCTTCGCATAAGCTCGCGCTCGTTCCACGCCTCCTGCATCCGGCGCGACTACAGTCAGGTTCGGAAGCTTCAGCTCCTGAAAGTAGCCGACAAGCACCGGCGCCGCGAACAAGTGGTCGGCCGGAATATCAAAGAACCCCTGGATCTGCCCCGCGTGCAAATCAAAGAGCAGCACGCGATCGGCGCCAGCCTCGGTAATCAGGTTCGCAATCAGCTTCGACGAGATTGGAACTCGCGGCCGGTCCTTGCGATCCTTGCGCGCGTAACCGTAGTACGGTATCACCGCCGTGATTCGCTTGGCCGACGAACGCCGAAACGCGTCGATCATTATCAGCAGCTCCATCGCATTCGAATCGACCGGTGGACAGGTCGGTTGAACGATGAAGCAGTCTTCGCCGCGAACGTTTTCAAGAATCTGAAAATTGAACTCGCCGTCCGAGAAGCGACTTACCTGGGCCTTGCCGATCTCGATGCCCAGGTGATGGCAGATCTCTTCAGCGAGTGTCCGATTCGCGTTTCCGGAAAAGACCTTGATATTCACGCAGCCTCCACAAAAAGAGGTTTATGGTTTCCGGTTTATTGTTCCTGGTTTTACTCCGAACCAGAAACCAGGAACCCGAAACCGGAAACCGGTTTTTGGCTGGGGAGGGAGGATTCGAACCTCCGAATGGCGGCTCCAAAGGCCGCTGCCTTACCGCTTGGCGACTCCCCAGTATTAAGCTGATTAAGTATTAGACTGGAACTCGCCGCGCTAGCGACAAAGCCAGCCGATAGCTATTGTCATATGGCATCGGCTCATGCGCAAACTGCGGGAAGTCCGACAAACTTCAGTTTGTCGTTATGCCTCTCCCGTTTCGACAAACTGAAGTTTTGTCGGACATTTGCCGGACCCGCAAACGATGCTCATTGGAAGATCGTGGCGTGATACTCTTGCCGGTCGACCGTGTGAGCGCGTTCGGCCCAATAGCCGAGCTCGCGCATTTCTAACTCGGCCCGGCCGGCCATCTCCGAATTATCAAAGACCCCGAAGACAGATGCGCCGCTGCCGGACATTAGAGCGTGTCTCGCGCCCAGGCTAAGAAGCCTCTGTTTGACTTCCGCGATTTCTGGGTGAGCGGCGAGCACCGGCGTTTCCAGATCGTTTCTCGCCACGAGCGGTAGCTCACTGATGCCTTTAGCGGCCAATAAAGTAAAGGGTATGATAGAAGCCGCTTCTGAGGTTGTCAACCGCGATAGCCTTCCGTATGCGTCGCGAGTTGATACCGCGAAGCCCGGATTCACCAGCAGCAAGTGCTCACAGTGAGCTTCTTCGATCGGGTAGACTTCTTCTCCCCTTCCGGCGCCGAGCGCGGTGCCTCCGATCAGGAAAAAGGGCACATCCGACCCAAGGCTCGCGGCTAGCTTAATCAACTCTCCGTCCTCGATCTCAATCTGCCAGAGCTTGATCAGACCAAGAAGCGCAGCAGCGGCATTAGAAGACCCGCCGCCAAGGCCTGCAGCTACGGGGATCAGTTTTTCGATCTCGATACGCGCGCCGTTTGAGGCGCCGGTCGCTTCACGGAGAAGCATCGCCGCCTTGAAAGCAAGGTTAGTTTCGTCACAAGGGACTCGCGGGTCCTCGCAGATTATTTCGATTGCACCGCTGGTTTCACTGAGTCTCAAATCATCGTGGAGCGAAACGGTTTGATAGATGGTTCGAAGTTCGTGATAACCGTCCTCGCGTTTGAAGAGCACGTCGAGGGTCCAGTTGATCTTGGCGTAAGACTGGATGTGGATGGAGGAAGGCATCTGGTTTTGAAGTCGTTAGCGCGCTATCGGTAGACGTCGCTGCGATGACCGATTTTGGTGACGATAACCAACCTCCGTTGATCATCGATAGAGTAAACGATTCGATAGTTTCCTTGCCTCACTCGATATCTGTTTTTTTCGGCTTCCAACTTCTCGCACCCGCTCGGACGCGGATCGTCAGCCAAGCTATTAATGCGGGTCACAATTCGCTGGCGATCCTTCTTGCTGCCGACAAGATCGAGTTCCTTGGAAGCAGAAGGCTTGATTTGAAGCTTATATCTTTCCACGTCGCCTCAGCGACCGAACGATATCGTCAAAATCCAGGTTGGGTTCATGTTCTCGATTCTTAAACGCCTTAAGATCTTCAGCGTCCTCGGCAAGCGACAACCGAACCGCCTCATTGATAATCTGAGAAACCGAGCGATCCGTCGCCGCCGCTTTTCGCGTGAGAGCCCGGTGAAGTTCCCGATCAAAGTATGCGGTCGCTCTCTTTGATTGACTCATAGGTGGAGAATATCTGGACGGAAGGGGTTCGTCAAAAGCGATCGACCGCTGGATAGGCGGCCAGCGGACTGTTAGAGGCTCGCGCCAACAGAATAGCTTTTTGAGTCAATTCCTTTACTCAGGTTACAAAGATATGCGTACAGTAGGTCTGTAACGTCTACGATCACGCCGCTGGACGCGTTTTTCTCCGCTCACGTAGAGGGTTAGATTGGTGGCGAAATCTTCCGGCGCTTCGATTTGGATACACTTCAGTCTCGACATGAAGCTGGGCCTTCTTTCGTTGCCTTTTGATTCAGCAAGGCTTCTCACCACGCCATAAACTTTCTTCAGCTCGTCTTCGCTTAGCTTTTCAATCTCGATGTTGATCAGTTCCTTTGTCGTCATAGATACTCAGATCCTACAACTGCTCGGCGTTACCAGGGAGCCTACTAGCCAACATAGTTACGAGCAGCCCCTTCCCTCACTGAAAATACTTGTTCTTCAATTCGCGTCGTTCCATTTCTAGGGTCTCTTCCTGTCTGGTACGCGTTTCTAATTCTTTCTTCTCAAGACCTTCGACAATCTTCTTCTGATAATCCTCTAAAATGTCATAGTTGTACGAGTCTTTATATCTATAATGAAAGATATCTTTAGACTCTCCTCTGGAAGGAATGATTTTGGCATAGATTCCTTTGACCTTATGTACTCCTAGCCCGGACTTACTTATATCTGTTCTGTCGTAAATTTCCACGATCAATTGACCATCGGGAGTATCTTTCAGAAAAACCAAATCATATCTATGAGCGTCGCGGTAATAGTTCTTATGAAACTCCCAGTTTGGGCGGAGCTTTTGCACTCTTTCTATCACAACATCCGCATCTTCATGGCTATCGGGCACCACTCTGTATCTCCTTGTATTTCTCACTCCTTGCTCGACCACTTCTACTGGCAAATGAATGGGCTTAATCTACTGCTTGATGAAAATCTCTGTGAAGTACACCGTTCCGTCCGGCGAGATCCACGCGCCGATCGCGGTCACGTTGTAGTCCGGCTCGAGGATGTTTCGGCGATGGCCGGGGCTCTCCATCCAACCACTCACACTCGCCATCACCGGATTGAGGTAGCCATTCGAATAAGCCAGGTTCTCACCCACGATTCGCCATTTTATGTCCGCTTCATCGACTCTGTCGCGAACCGTGCGCCCCTCAGGGTCGCTGTGTGAGAAGAAATGCTGTTGGGCCATTCGGCGGCTGTAACCGCGTGCAACAGGAAGAAGCTCCTCAGAAAAATTGAGCCGCGGAAGCCGCTTGTTGTGCCGCATCCGGTTCACTTCATCAAGGCACTGCTGCTCGAGAGATTCGATCTCGCGGATCAGGCGGCTCGAGATGCGAGGCGCCGAGACGTCATCAGGAGAATCCGCCGACCCAAGAGAGGGAGTCCGGGATCGAGGCTTAGCCGGGCCGTTGCGCGTCGTGCGCCCTTCGCCCGCTACTCCCGCGCCTTGCTGTGAGCACACACGCTGGGCAGTGAACGGCGCAAGCAGCAGAAGCGCCGCAACGAGAATCAAGCGTAGACCAAGCGTCCTTCGCATAAGTGAATCCGGAAGTGAATAGTGCCGGCAGAATCAGGGCCGTGGAAGAATGACAGGTCGGGAAGGGTGGCTTGCCCCCGCTCTGGTGATGTCTGGGAGCAAAGAGCGGGGGCAAGCCACCCTTCCCGACCTGTTATTCCTCTCAGGCTTAGCTACTAGTCATTTTCGTGCCCTTTAATTGTGTCGCATCCTGACTTCTATTTCTTCCCCAACTTCTCTTTGATCTTCTTAATCTCGTCGGGTTCGGTCGCGAGCCTCAGCGCATCCTCCCATTTCGCGCGAGCCTTATCCGCCTGTCCCTGTTTCTTGTACAGATCTCCCAGATGATCGTGGATCGTCGCCGAGCGCTGCTGATAGATGACAGCCTGCTCCAGATACTTCTGTGCTTCCGCAAGCTTGTTTTGCCGGTACAACAACCAACCGAGCGAATCCAGGAACGATCCATTCGTAGGCTCGATGTTCACCGCGCGGCGTATCAGCGCTTCCGCATCCGCGAGCCGCTCGTTGCGATCGGCAAGAAAGTAGCCGAGGTTGTTCAGCACGGTCGCGTTGTCCGGGTCTATCTCGAGCGCCTTTCGCAACGTCGCTTCCGAGTCTTTGTACTTTCTCTCACGATCCTGAACGCTGGCCAGAGTCACCAGCGGGCCGATGTCGTTGGGGTCAAGCGATGTCGCTTTGCGAGCGCTCTCTTCGGCCTCCTTCACCTGGTTCGCATCAAGCTGAACGCTCGACCAGAACAAGTAGACGTCCGCGTCCTCGGGGCCGTTCTTCAGCAGCGCCTTCAGCGTGGAGTCCGCGGTGGTCATATCGCCCAGCTTGCCCGCGGCTTGCGCGCGATAGAGTTTGAACGACCGCTCATCGGGAAATCGCGTCGCCGCATCCGTTGCCGCCGCAAGCGCATCCTTGTTCTTCCCTTCGTTGATCAGCGTGTCCACGATCAGCTGATCCGCGCGCGGACGGTCCTTGCCCACAACTTTCTTCATGCGCTCAAAGGTCTCGAGTGACTTGTCGCGCTTCCCGGCCATGCGATAGGCAAAGCCAATTCGCTGCAGCACGACTTCGGCTGCCTGCTTCGAACCCTCCCTGTCGCCCGCTGTTCCGTCCGGGTTGACGATCGAGGTGAGCGCGTCCTCATACGTCGCCACGGCCTTATCGAACTGGAGCATCTCTTCGTAGGTCTCGCCCAGCGAATACAACACCTCAATGCTGTCGGATACGTCCTGTCCCTTGAGCGCGCCTTCGAGCAGTTGAACGGCCTCCTCGCGCTTTCCGGTACGCCGTAGCACTGTGGCCTTGTACTTGACGATGTTCAGGTAAAGCGGGGTGTCCTTGCGCGCTGCCTTCAATAGCGGATCGAGCAGCTTGTTGGCATCGTCGTACCTTCCCGAATACACAAGCGCCTCGGCGTAATCGAACAGCAAAGGCGATGTGACCCAGGTTCCACTGTCATCGTCTTTATCGTCCTTGTCCTTATCGCTCTTGTCGTCGGCAGGCTTGGGCTTGGTGTCTTTGCCGGCAGTGTCTTTGACGCCGATCGCCTTCTTATAGATATCCAGCGCTTCCTGCGTGCGGCCAACCCGCAGCAACGACTTCGCGAGAAGCCCTGCATACTGGGAAGACTTTGGATCGATCTCGTAAGCCTTGCGCGCGGCGGTCGCAGCTTCGCGGAACTTATTCTTTTGAAAGTAGAGCGACGCAAGTTGATAGTGCGCGTGGTCGGCGGTCGAGTTTCCTTCAGAGACGTTCTTGAGCGCTTCGAGCGCCTTGTCCTGTTCGTCGAGCGTCCAGTACAGGCTGCCGACCACCGAAAGAACCGGCTGCTCTCCATCGCCGATTTCGATCTTTGCGTTCTTGTCTATGCGAGCGATTTCTTCCAGTTGCTTCAGCGCCGCTCGCGCCTTCTCTTTCACGATAGTCGTGCCGACGAAGGTCTGCGCCAGATAGATCCGCGCCAGAAGTTTGCGGACATCGACGTTGTCGGGAGCGATCTTGACCGCTTCCTGGGCCTGGGCTTCCGCGTCGATGACATTGCGGTTCTTGAGATAAAGCGCTCCCAATGCGGTTCTCAACTCGACCGACTGCGGGTCCAGAGCGAGCGCTTCCTTGTAGGCGGCAATCGCGCCGGGATAGTTGCCGGCCTGGTCCATCCGCTGCGCTTCGAGGTACTTCTTGAGCGCTTCGGCGCGTTTGTCCCCGGTTTGAGCGGGCTTGTTCTCTTGAGCCTTCAGACTGGCTCCGGAAGCCGGTTTCGCGGTAGTTACAACGGCGACAGACAAGGCCGCCGCCAGGGCAAGAATCATTCTGAACTTAATACTGTAGTTTCTCAAAATCACATCCTTTCTACGCGCCTTCCTGAATCTCAATCCAATCCTCGCGTGCCATTCCTAGCCGGCCATTCTGTCACAGACCCAAGCTGTTTTGACCGGCGGCGGCGTTCGATCCCGCATAGTAGTCAACCACTTGCTGCCACGCTGAGCGCCTCGGATAGTTGTAGATCGATACAGCCAGCGCGACGACTCCGAGTCTGATGACATCGCTCTGACTACCTCCAAGGAACGCCACGACCAGCGCCAGCACTCCGATGATTTCAGCCATCGCTGCCGCGAGGATTGTAGCGTTCAACAGGTGTTTGATTAGTCCCTCAACTCCTCGCGTTGCACCGACTGCCTCGAGCTTCATCCTGTGAAGCTGCGCTCGACGAATAATGATCGAGCCGATCGCGAGTATAGCTGCCGCTCCGTAAACGGCGTACGGCACATCCGCTCTCGGATTCGTGCCGCGCATGCTCAACACCAGGACTCCAACGCCGGCATATATGACGATACTCATTGCGAAAGCGAGTACCAGCGTCAGCGCGGTCCTGTGAGCGGCGGCGACTCGGCTTCGAGTCTGTTCGGCGTCTTGCGTCACTCACTGGCTCCGATAATCAATCGGCCGTTCTCAAAAACGATGTCATCGCCGGTGCCGGGTTTGCCGTCGGGTCCCAGGCTCGCCAGTCGATAGCTTCCTGACTCTCCCTTGTAATCGAACTCACGCGACCAGGCGTCCAACCTGATAACAGAGGGGAGATATTTAGGAGAAAGGTTGTCGATCAGAGCCGAGCAGTTGCGGGCCTCAACGTACGAACCGTTGTCTCGCCGGTACGCTTCAAGCGCGGTAGCCAGAGTGCGAAGGTCCGCGCTGGTGCGCAGCGTCTTTTCTTTTTGGATCGCGGTGCGGATTAGCTCGATCGACTCCCACTTGCGATCACCGGTTCGCACCTCTACTGCTTGCCACTTGCCGTCCTTGTCGGAAGTAAATCTAAACGCCGCCTCGAACTGTGCTTCGACAATGGCCTCGCCGCCGGCGCGGCTGATGTTCTTGATGTGCACGTTATCGGCGTTGTCCAATCCGAGCGATTGCGCGATTATCTCGCGAGCCTCGCGCGCTCCGAGTTCTCGCGCGACGGCTGCAACACCGATTAAGGACAGTGTGAGGGCGAGAAGAATCACAACGCGCGACCTCGGTTTCATTGATTGTCCTCCTAACGGTGGTGGCACGGGTCGGGAGCTGTAGCTGTGGACTCCGCAGCTAACAGGAATACTAACAAACGCTTGTTTCCAATGGCAATAATCCTTCTTCCTCGTTGTATTCGGTTATTGGTTTGCTGACTTGTAACATGCGGTCAGTCCTCCGCGTGCTTTGCGGTCCTTTGCGACTTTGCGCTGAGTATTGGGACTTACTCCTTCAATACCCAGCGCAAAGGACCGCAAAGCACGCGGAGGGTATAAAGCAACGGGACGAGCCCACGTAGTGGGCGACAGCGTGTAGCCCAGGGCGAGTCCGCGAGCCCTGGGGTAGCGCGTGAGAAGAGGGACGAGCCCACGTAGTGGGCGACAGCAGCGACCAGAGCCGATTGCGCAAGTTCTTTCGCCCGCTACGCGGGCTAGCGCGGTAACGCGAGACTCCGAGGGCCCGCGGACTCGCCCTGGGCTAAACGCCTTCGCCCGCTACGCGGGCTTTTGTATTCCTCAACGGCAGCCGTGCTTCGCGATACCCCAAGCGCGCAATGCACGTACACACCTCCGCGACCAGCGTGCTTCGTGAAGACCGGCGACACGATCATCAACGCAAACCATAAGTGCACGAGCCACCTCAGCATCGCCCACGAGCTGAGCACTAAGAGGAATAGCTGCGAGGAGTCGTGCTAAGATTTTACTTCGCAACCGCGGAGTGGAGATTGGCCATCGACGTTCCTAAACTTAATTACCCGGAAGTCTTCGGAACTCTGTTTGAAAGCAACGAACTGGGCCAACTTGCGTCTGAAATCGACGCCGGGCGTCGGCTGGTCGTCCTGTCGGGTCTTGCCGGCAGCGCTCGAGCGCTGTTTATTGCGGCGCTTCAGCGGAAACTAAATCGCCGCGTCATTTTCGTCGCGCGATCCAATCGTGAGGTCGAAGAATTCCAGTCGGACATCGACTTCTTCTATTGTGCGATCAACGGTGTGGGCGCCGGCGATCAGAGCGTGCTCGCGATACCCGCGATTGAAGCCGATCCCTACGACGGCACTTCGCCTCACGCGGAAGTGCTCGAACAACGCGCGCTCGCTTTCTATCGCGTCACGCGGGGCGAGGCTCGAATACTCCTGACCTCGCTTGGCGCCCTCGCCGAAAGAACCATCTCACCCGATCTGCTGAAAGCTTCGAGCATAACGCTTCGCGTAACCGAAGAGATGCCGCTCGAGTTGATCGTGGATCTGTTGATAGCCGCCGGCTACGTTCGCGAAGAACCGGTTGGCGCGGTAGGCGAGTTCAGCCTTCGAGGTGGGATTCTCGACGTCTTCTCACCGGCGCACGATGCGCCACACAGAATCGAGTTCTTCGGCGATGCAGTGGAATCGATTCGCGAGTTTGATCCGGACACGCAACGCTCAGTCGGCCGCGCTTCTGAATCCATCATCATTCCGATGCGCGAGCTTTCGGTGCGGCGCGAAGAGTTCATGGCGTGGGCCGAAGCCGCCGCGCGTCACTGGGATGACGATCGGTTTCGTCGAGATCTCCGGTCGCGTCTCGCTCACGCGCAACGAGGCGAACCGTTTCCCGGTTGGGAGTATTTATTACCGCTGACGAGGCCCCTCACGTCTTCGGCCTTTGACTACTTCAAGGACGCGGTGATGGTCATCGACGAACCGGTCGAGATCGAGAGGCGCGCGGCCGACCTCTATCGTTATCTCGGCGATCGGTTTGCGCTAGCCGACGACTCGGGCGAGCTGGCGCTGCCGCCGGACAAACTGTTCCTTACAGCGGAAGAGCTTCGAGCACGCTTCGAGGCCGCAACACGCATCGAGCTTAGATTGCTCGGCCGCGATGCCGCTACGACTGATGAGCAGTTCAACATCGCAAGCGCGGATGCTGCCGTCGGCGAGAGCGCGCCGATCGATAACTTTTCGAAGCTCGCAAGCCAGCGGGTCCCGCCGCTGTTCCTTTTCCCAATCGTA